>ERZ1106920.49-NODE-49-length-12592-cov-5.888251_pt1 | contig 12592 bp, 7 predicted proteins | sample MGYA00403655_ERZ1106920 | MGnify/ENA primary metagenome ERZ1106920 (study PRJEB35170, sample SAMEA104062438) | human gut metagenome | biome: human gut; feature: human-associated habitat; material: faeces | place: Denmark | collected 2012-06-26 ... | reverse complement strand
ACGGCAGCGACACAATGTCAAAATACCCTGCCGAAATCCCGTGCCCTGCCAAAGGTACTCCGTCATGCCCTACAAAATTGTCCTGATCGATCAGCCCGTCCGCTCCGTTGCAATACGTCAGATAAAACTGGAATGCGCGGCGGCAGTCGTCCAACTTTTCCGCAAGATATTCCGTACTGCCCGTATATTTATAATATTCTACGATACTGTCCAGGTAAATTGCATTGTTTTGCACACAACGTGTATCAAAATCCGTACGAAAGTAATCGATATAAAAAGAAATTCCCTTCAGCGTTTTGCCTTCCGCAGGCCGAAAAATCAGCTTCATGGACGTCACGGGCGAACCCGTATCGCCGTAAACATTGTCACTGCATCCCCAGCCTTCCGCTCCCGGCATCGAGAAAAACAATTTACTGCGGAATCCGCTTTCATTGAAATCCTTTTCCTGCGTACCGAATTCACTGTACGATACCGTATAAGTCTTCCCGTCTTCCGTCTGCCATTCCAGATAAACATCGTCGATCGCAGAAGTTGTATTTCCCAATATATTCAGCCCGACTTCCACAAACGGAGCATAGAACGTGTACCCCTTTTCGATACCGCTCAGTTCGATATACACATCCCCGCCCCCCGTGGCGCTGAGCACATAATTCCCGGATGAATAAGTAAATTGCACATTGTCCGATGAGGAAAAACTCTTTACCCGCGTAGACCATCCGTTGGTTCCCGGCGCAGCATTGCAGTTTGTTCCCCAGCCGTATCCGCGTACACCCATGCTTTCCATACTCGGGAACGGCCATCCCTGGTCAAAATTTGTATAGGAATTATTCGTCGCAGGCGTGGACGGATCGTCCTGATTGCTCCACACATACCCGAAACGATCTATGGGAGTATTGTCCAGCCAGTCTTTCAGACGGGCGTAACGGTTGGTATTCACCCCGGAAACCGTATTGTTCCACATCAACGACAGGCTTTCCCATTCTTTCCACGCCGTTCCGCCTTCTCCGACATCCAGATTCACGACTTTTTTATCCGACGGATAACCGATATGACGCTGGTAATAATCGTTCAGAAAGTCGTCCATCTGTGCATCCGATGACACATAATTTAACGTAAGTTCACTCTGTTTGTCTATCATTCCGTCCGAAAAATCTGTGATCGGAGTATATGTTTCATCGCCCGTATCCGTAGGGGTCTTGGTAGCATCCGCACACCCGACCGCCCCGAACAACAGACATACCGCAAGCGCTCCCGCCGCAAATCTGGTTCCTGCTCTCATGAAAAACCTCACGCAAAATAAATATAGCAATCTTTGAAAGGTACTTCGACAACTACATACCCGCCGACCACTTTATAATCGGTCGTCGGCGTATTGTCGATCATTACCTGGTATGCCCCTTCCGGTTCCGGCAGTGTGACGCGGATCGTGAGCCCGTCCGCCGAACCGTTATAACTTCCTACCGCACCTTCACGCACGTTTTCGATGCGTACAAAATTTTCACCGACCGTACAGTCATACTTCACATACTGGTAAGAAAGGTTCTCCACCTTGAAATACAAAAGCTGCGAAGGAAGATCCGGCGCTATCTCCAAAACATTATAATCGACAGAATCCATGCCGAGGATGAGTTCCGGATACGCCGTAACCACTACCGCGTTTTCCAAAAATTCCTCGTCCAGCCCCAGCGCACCCTGCTGTCCGCCGCCCTGCAAGGATATCATGTTGTTTCTCGCATATTCACGATAGAACTGGTCCGGCCTTACGCCGTCCGGATTGATCTCATAATATGCTTCGGAAACATCTTCGTACCAATCATAAATTTCCTGCGTACGTTCGTAAGCATTGCTCGTCCCGTACACCTGCGAACGGGCAATCAGATCATAATACGTGACCCACATGGCACTGCCGCCGTCCTGTACCTGATTGCCGAAATTGCCGGAAAATCCGCCGTATGCAAACATATACAGATTCCTTTTCGTCGTGATCAGCGGCGAACAGATAAACTCATAAATTTCATCTTTTCCTTTCGCCGTATCGCCGGAAACTTCACGCTCTCCGCTGACCCAGTCCATGATCTGTTTCGCCTGTTCATCCGTGGCAACACCTGCGGCAACTCCTTCCAAGTTAAAACTCAGATACCCGTAATCGATCGTATCCGAATTGGTCACGTTCGTGCCGGAAAGCGCATCCAAATGTCCGCTCTGCTCCCAGTCGATGTACCCTTCCACAAACCTGCCTTTCTCTTCACTCCAGAAAGTATTCTGGATCGCCGTGCGCGTTGTTTCCAGAAGCTTTGCAAGGCTGTCCGCCGTCCGGGTGTATTCTTCCTGCCCTTTCAGATCGCTCGTGTACACGGAAGGAGAATCCACCTTGATCCCTGCCGCCTGCGCCATGCGCTCCAAATACTCCATCGCTTCGATCGCCTTATAATAGTAGACATTGAAATAGAAACTCTGCGAAGGAAGCGCAAGGATATCAAAATACCCCGAAGAGATCCCGTGACCTGCCACAGGAATCCCGTCATGCCCTACAAAATTATCCTGATCGATCAGACCGCTCGCTCCGTTGCAATACGTCAGATAGAACTGGAACGCTTTGCGGCATTTCGTCAGCATTTCTTCCAGCATCGCATCGTCGCCCGTATAGCGGTAATATTCCGCAAACGCCGAAAGGAAAATCGAATTCGTCTGCACACAACGGTCATCAAAATCCGTACGGAAATAATCCACCGAGATCGTCAGCCCCGAAAGCGACCTGCCGTCCTTCGGCTTGAACACAAGCGACATGGACACGATCTCTTCTTCGGGAGAAGCACCGTTTTCACAACAAATATCATTGGTCTTGCCCCAACCGTCCAATACGGATGTGTTGAAATAATAATGGTAGGAGCTGTTATCGTTGATGTCGACATCCTGCGTGCCCGCCTGCGCATACGATACGGAATAACTCTTTCCGTTTGCAAGCGTCCACTCCAGATACAGATCATCGAGAACTTTGGAATTGTTTCCCGAAATTTTTAATTCCGTTTCCACAAACGGCGCAAAAAACGCATAGCCGCCCGTGATCCCTGAAAGAGTAACCTTTACTTCATTGCCGCTGTTCGGCGTAAGCACAAGGTTTCCGCTGTTCATCGAATAGCCGGCGCCCGTAATATTCCAGCCCGCAGGAAGAACAGATTCGTTAAAATTACTGCCGAACCCGTAATTGGTCGCCCCGGAATGTTCAAAACTGGGGAACGGCCAGCCCTGATCAAAATACGTGTAGGAATCCCCGCCGTCCGGCGTGTCTGCAACTTCACAGGAAGCCCAGATATATCCGAAATTATCCTGCGGGATCGAACGGAAATCATCCACCAGATACTGGTAACCGCTCGGCCTGCCCAGATCTCCCGTGCCGGTACTGTCGTACCACATCAGGGATTTTGCTTCCCATTCCTTCCACACGACTTCCGCCTGCCCGGGATATAATTCGGTAACCTTTTTCCCCGTCGCACCGATCTGACGCTCAAAATAATCGTTGATAAACGAATTGAACTGCGCATCCGATGTCACAAAATGCAGTTCGTTGTCCGATTCTTTTTCCACTTTTCCGTCCGAACTGATCGCAGGCCCGGTGTTTTCCGGTTCCTCATCTTCCGGAGGTTGGGTTTGAGGCGGTGTGATGGTTGTACAGGCGATCGCACTGAATACAATTACAAGCGCGAGCAATACCGTTAAACCAATCCTGTAAACTTTTGCAATCATAACAACTCCTTTTTGCTCCCCGGTACCTTTGCATCCCAAACCCGCTCCGGGATACAGTTCACCGAATTTTTGTCTTTTTTAAGAATCAGTTGTGCCCAAAAATAAAATTTTCGGGCACAACGTTCGATTCATTTATACAGTTTTTTTACGCGTTCTTTCTTTTCAGAATAATGGCAACCGCTCCGATCAGAAGCAATCCGCCCAGAATTCCGGACGCCCATGCCACAGATCCGCTGCATCCGCCCGACGCGCCGGAATCATCTCCGCCGTCCGTGCTGCTGCCGTCTCCGTTGACCGTGATTTCCAGCGTACCCGTCGATCCGTCTTCCGTCGTGAAGATCACGTTCGCCGTTCCGGCGCCGACCGCCGTAACCAGCCCGTTTTCATCCACCGTGAGAACCGCCGTATCCGAAGAAGACCACGTTCCGCTCTGCAAAGCCGCCGACGGAGAAATCGAAACGCTCGCCTGCGTGGTCTCGCCGGCTTTCAGGCTCGTCGTCTTCGCGTTGACCGTCACTTTGTTCGCCTTCATCAGGCTTGCGAAGTAAATGGTGAAGTCAGTATTTGCAGAATCATCGTTTGTAAAGAGATATCCGTTGCCCTTCGCAGATCCGCCCGTGAATCCGTTGTATACGGTATCCATGAGTTCGTTGAAGTTTTCAGCCGCCGCATCGTGCGACGCGTCGATCGTCAGATCGCCGACTTTGATCGCCCAGTCGTTCGCTCCGACATTGCCCGTGATCGAGATATCATAATAAACGCCGTCTTCCCAATCGATCACGATGCCTTCCGTGACGAGCTTATGCTCTACGTTCGTTACATCGTTGTAGGATACGGAAACAACGATCTTGCCTTCCACCGGAACGCCGTCCAGCACGTGCTGTGCCAGCGTGATCGCGATACCGGAATTGCCTTCCAACGTATACCATTTTGCACGGTCGCCGCTGTTCATAAGACCGATCGCTATTCCGCCGGAAGTCCAGTCTTCCGTCTTGATACGCATATAAACTTTATTGAGCGCTATATCCGTACCATACAGGGCAGAAGCAGTGTTGTCGCCCATGATCATACCCGTCGAACCGTCCGTGCCGTAAACATACACCGCGCTCGCATTGCGCGCACCCATGCCCCAGCCGGGAGCCGCCGATGTCATTTCTACTTTCGTCGTAGAAGATTTGAATACAAATATCGTCTTCGCATCGCCCAGACTTTCAAAAATCAGGTTGCCGCCTTCCGCCATATTGGACTGAATAAAGGATGTGTACTCCGCAGCCTCTTCTTTGTTTACTACAGAGAATTTATTGACCAGCATTCTCAGTCTGCCGTTCACGACGACAACGCCGACCTGGTTGGTTTCCGTTTCGCTCCAGACAAAATCTACGTTTGTCCCTTCGCCGATCAGAGTTTCTTCCGTGTCTTTGATATACATCTTCACATCAGCCGTCGATGCGGTCTTGTATGTGAATTCAATGATGACCTGTTTGCCTTCATTGTCTAAAATCATGCGGAACGCCTTGTCGTGCGTGCCGGGTTTCGCAACGGAGAACGTCGTCTGGAAGCTGTTTGCAGGAAGCGTTCCTTCCTTTTCTACCGTATATGCAGTATCCGTAACGACATAGAATTTCGCCGTCGTTTCATCGACTTTCAGAATGACGACATCATCCGAAACGGTAAATCCTTCCACGCTTTCAAGAACTTCCTGGCCTTCCGTTTCGATCGAACGGATCGTTACCTCGCTCGCATTCGATCCCGCAACGGCAAACTGCAACTGGAATGCCGGCGAATTATTTTCAGACAAATTCGCAAGAGACTCCGCAGCTTCCGTAATTTCCGTGCCGTTCACAAACAGCGTATAATCTCCCGCAACGCTCTGGATGGACAACGTGTTATAAATACGGCTATGCCCGATTCCGTCGTTATCCGCCAACGCAATACCGTTCCAGACAAAATCGACCGTCTTGTCCGTCACGACCGTTTGGTCTCCGTTTTTGATCGTCAATGTTGCCTTGTCCGTTTCCGCCGTCTTGGTGAAAATCATATCATATGCCGTTTCCGTGCCCTGCATGCGCACCGTGAACGTGTCTCCCTGCGCAAGATTATAACCGTTGACAAGGAAATCCGCATTCATCTTATCCAGATATGCGTCCGCAGTGTATGCAAACGAATACTCGTCGCCCGTTCCGCGGAATTTCGCATAACCCAATCCGTTATATGTATATTCGAGGTCGCCGCCTGTCAGGTCGGTATATCCCGTCGCCGCGCCGGATACATATCCTTCACGCACATTTTTCGCCGATACGATGCGCATCGCAAGACCGTTGTCTTTCGTGTCCGTCGTTGCACCGTCATCAGATCTCCAGATGACAAAACCTGCCGAATCACTCATCTGCGGTTTCTGGAAAGCACCCAAGATATCCATGCCGGCTTTGGAATCTGCCCCCATAGGAACTTTGATCTCCGTTCCGTTGATATTCATAATAAGTTCTTTATCCACGATCGAGAACTTCCATGTATTGAGCGTACCCGATTCCGGTGCCTTCCCTTCCACTTTGCTGTCCGTAAAGTAATCATAGTCGAAATACATCGGGACATTATGGAAAATATCATAATCAGCATACACGTCATTTCCTGCCAACATATAACGCACAAGTATGCTGGTCGTGTTGTTTTCCCTGTTATAATTGCGGAACCACAGTGAAAGCCCGCACTTCGTCGCATCCGGCCCGTACCACGCAGTGTCATTCACAATGTACATGCGCATCCATTCGCCGCCTGCATCGTTCAGGATACTGCCTGCCGAAAGATAGAACTGCAATTCCAGTCCGTTCAGTTCCCAACCGCCGATACCGTCGTTGTTGTTGAAAACCCAGCCGCCGTTGCCGCGCTGAAATACAGCGTCTTCGCCCGTGCCGATCACCTTGGAATGAAGAATCACTTCCTCTCCCACTGTTTCGATCGAATTCGACCAGCTGTCGGCATATACCCCGAACTTATTGTTCAGGTTATACGTCGTGGTCGTGGTCGCTGCCGACGTTCCGATCGTAAAGATACCGGTAAACAGCATTGCCACCATCAGGCATACTGCCACAACAGTACTGAGCAATGCAAGCGTCAGCGTTCTTTTTTGTGTCATACTCTTTTCCTCCCAAAATTTTATTACAACGGATTTCCCGTCGCTTCCGATAAATTTCTCTCAGCCTTTGACCGCACCCATCTGCACGCCGTCAATGAGCTGTTTCTGAAAAATGAAAAATACGATCGCGCAAGGTACCAGCATATACATGCCGATCGCCATACGCATATTCGGCGCCGAAGACCCTGTGACAGGCCCCGTAAACCAGTTATAAATACCAAGCGCCAACGTCCAGGTGCTTTCCTGACGCAGATACAGCATCGGCGTCACGACATCGTTCCACATACCCGTAAACGTCGTGATCATCATAAACATCGCGATCGGTTTGCAAAGCGGCATGAAAATGGAAAAGAAAACCTGAAAACGGTTTGCTCCGTCGATCGTCGCCGCTTCATCCAGCGTCGACGGGATCGTGCGCATATACTGCCTTGCCAGGAATATATTGCCCGCGCCGCCGCCCAGAATACCGGGAACGATCAGCGGCCACAACGTATTCAGCCAACCGATCTTGACATATACCACAAACATCGGGATCTGACATACGATCGCCGGGATCATCATCGTGGACAATATGATCGTAAACAGAATGTTCTGCCCCACAAACTTACACCGCACAAACGCAAATGCCGTAAACAACGCCGAAAACGGTATAAAGATGACGTTCAGCCCCACCACAATGATCGTGTTCTTGAAAAAGGTCAGAAGTTCGGGCGAAAGCACTTCGATATAGTTTTCAAAATGCAAGGACGTCGGTATAAACTTCCCTTGCCCCGATTCCACCGCGCTCATCAGGCTCGTCGTGATCATGTAAAAAATCGGCAGCAAAAATATGATGCACAAAATGACAAGGAAAAAATGCGTCACCGTATGCTTGATGATCTTCTTTTTGTCAATGTGTTTGCGCGTACACATTTCGGATGAAGTGATAACGCTCTGCTGTGTAGAAAAATCCGGCATCACTCGTCACCTCCGTAAAACACCCATTTGCTCGATTTGAAAATGATTGCCGTAAAGCAGGCCACGATCACGAACAGCACCCATGCCATTGCACAGGCATAGCCCATGGTACCCTGCGAAACGCAGGTATTGTATTCGGAATAAATTTTCGTAACATAGAACAGCAAAGAATTTTCCTTGCCGCCGCCCTGCACCAGCGTTGCCGCCTGCGCAAATACCTGAAACGACGCGATCACGCTCATGACCAGGTTATAGAAGATCATCGGCGTGCACATCGGGATCGTGATAAAAAAGAATTTGCGTGCGGACGAAGCGCCGTCCAGATCCGCCGCCTCGTACAGTTCCGGCGAAATATTTTTAAGCTGCGACAGCCACAAGACCATCGAACCGCCCAGTCCCCACAGACCGACAAAGATCATCGTCGGCATGGACGAACTCGCCTTATCCAGAAAACTGTACGACGGGAGCCCCACCGCATTGAGGATCTGATTCATCCAACCGAAATCCACGTCCACAAGCAAACGCCATGCGACACCCGACACGACGACCGACATCGTGCAGGGCAGATAAATCAGTACCCTGTATACGCCGATCCCCTTTACCTTGGAATTCAAAAATACCGCAAGCATAAAGGAAAGTACCATCGTCAGCGGCACGTTCACGACCGTATAGATCACCGTATTGGTGACTGCTTTGATCCATTCGGGATCATTGAACATCCTGTTGAGATTGTAAAACAGGTCAAAGCCCTCAGGATCGCGCAGAACGGTGTATTCTCTGAAGAAACTATAATAAAGCGAGGACAACAGCGGATACGCCGTGAAAAAAATCAATCCGAGCGTAACGGGAAGGGCAAAAATAAACCCCGCCCCGTTCTTTTTGATAAATTTCTTGAATCGATCGGATCTGCCCGCCGTTCCGCTTGCCCGGCGGGGCGAAAAAACAGGTTCTTCGCCCCCCAGTGCCTTTTCATCCGTTACCATGCTTACATTACCGCCTGTTTGTAGTGATCGATCGCATCTTCGAGCGACATGTTGCCTCCCCAGTAGTTCTCAAAAATCGAGTTTTTAAGAGCCTTCTCGTGCTGTGAAGCCTTTGCCGAAGAGATCATATCATAATAACTTTGCACGATATCACGTTCGGGTGCATACAGGAATGCCTCCCGATTGTAGTTGTAATCCGCTTCAAACTGTTTCCAGCTCGCGTTCTCGCCCTCACGCAATTCGTTCAGCGAAGGGATCGCTTTACCGCTGGATGCAAGGATCGTCTGCCCTTCCTTGCTCATCATGAAACGCAAAAATTCCCAGGCAAGGTCTGCATTCTTTGTCGACGTGCAGATCCCGTACCCCGTCGTTCCCGTACCTACCTTCGGATTATCCCCGATCGCAGGGAACGGCAGAACTTCCAGACAATCCGGCCCGTATTCTTCGTCCAGCATGACCGCCGTCGCAAGATAAGGCCTCGACTGGAACGCCAATACCGCCTGCCCGAAATGGAAACGCGCCAGTTCCGTAAGATCCGAATCATATTTCGTATAGCCTGCGTCGATCAGCTCTTTGATCGATTCAAGCGCCTGTTTGAATCCCTCATCCAAAACCGCTTCGCCCGTTTCAGGATTCAGATACGTCCCGCCGTAGGATTCCACCATTCCGTAGAACTGGATCATCCACTGCCACATCGATTCGATGATGTACGGCTTATTCGTTTCATTCTCCATCCCCGATTTCAGCTGCGCACACAGAGAAAGCATAGCTTCCCATGTCCATTCGTCCTGATTTTCCACATAATAATCCAGATCAAAATCGGGCGCATACTGCGCTACGAGATTCCTGTTGATGTACGTCACGATCTTTGAATAATCGCGCGGCAGAAAATACTGCGACGCATCGCTCACCGTACCGTGTTTATACTTGCCCAGCTCCATCATGGTTTCATCGTATAAGGAAGTATCAAAACCCGTTTCTTCTATGTATTTATCCAGATTGTACAGCAATCCTTCATCCGCAAGGCTCGTTACATACGCATCCGGAACCCAGATGACGTCCAACTGCGTGCCCGCTACGATTTCCTGCGCTATTCCCGCTTCATAATCCGTCAACGTCGTATAACGGAATTTTACGTTCTTATAGATCGCCTGAAATCCTTTCGCCAGATCCTGCATCAGTTCTTTTTCCTGTGTGGTGTTCAGACAAGCGACGTCCAAAGTTGCTTCAATATTTACATCCACTTGTCCGACTTCATAATCATCCGGATCTGCCAGAGTCGCTCCGCCGCTGCAGGCGGTTGCCGCGCACACTGTACCCATCAAGAGTAACGCAATTACAACCGACAAAATCTTTTTCATGACTTATACTCCTTTGCTCGCACCCTCGTGCGTTAGTTTTTTTGTTTACGTTTCAGGACAAGCACGGTCAGAACCGCCGCCGTTACCAACATGCCGATCCCGGCCGCCGAACCCGCTGCAATTCCGCCGCAGCCGCCTTCCGGTTCCTCCGTTTCCGCCGCAGCCTTGTTGATGATCACCATCACATTGTCCGCGACCGTATTGATCGTATCATGAACCGTAAGCGTAAAATACTGGCTTCCGCTCAGAGAATCCGTATTGAATACAATTTTATTTCCTTCCACTTTTACGACATCCGCATTCGTAGAATCCCAGACGATCCCCTCCGGATCGATAAACGCCCGGTTGCTTGCCGTATAATCGATCGTCAGTTCGCTCAGAGCGATCTCCTGCTCCTTAACTGCCGATTCACCCGTCTCTGTTTCCTCTTCATAGCGCAGGGTCACTTTGTCCGATCCGGCATCGTATACGATCCCCGTCACTTCGATCCCGTTTGCAACGGCCTTCAGGTCGGATGCCACGCGCTGATACTGCGATGTCAGCGTGAATTCCTTGGGCGTGCCCTTCCGCTCGCCCGAAATCGTCGCCCATACGCTCACTTTGCTCGTTCCGACTCCGCCCACATACAGCATCCCGTCCTTGAACGAAGCGTCGCAGGTGTTTTCCTCAAACACCCATTCATACGCCAGATTCGCCGTATCGTACGTCCCGGCGACCCCGTTGGAATTGACCGCCTGCTCCGTGATCGCAAATCCCTCGTCCGAATAATCCAGCGTCAGTTCCGTCCCGAGCGTGATCGTTTGCGCCGCTGTCTCACCCGGATAAGTCAGTTTCACCGTCGACGGCTCTTCATAGGAAATTTTTACCAAAAGCTCCCGGCTGTAATCCCCCGCCGTAACCGTGAGAGTCACCTCTCCCACCGCCAGAGGATTCAGACGAAAACGATTCCTGCTCGTGTTTTTGCTCACCGAAATCAGCGTTTCGTCCGAAGGCTCGATGGTCAGCGCTTCATTGTATTCCTCCGATCCGTCGATGATATAATAAACATCGACGTTCCGCTGCCCGACCGTGAGCGAAATCTCCGTCACTTCCTGATCTTCATATGTAAGCACAAGACCTTCCGCTGCCACGGCATTTATCGCACCGACACACACCGCCAACAACAGGAATGCCGCACTTATCAGACTGATTATAAGTTTTCTGCTCCTTAACATAACTCCCTCCTTCTTTTTCCCGCTATTAAAGCAAATATTTTTTGCGTACGCAAAAAATACAGCCGGCTGTATTTTTTTTGAATCTACTTTTTCACACTGTCGCGGACGACCAGCCTGGTCTTGATCTTGACGATCTCCTTATCGCACTCGCCTAATATGAAATCCACATAGGCATATCCTTCCGCTTTCTTATCCACGTCGATCGTCGTCAAAGCGGGATGGAAATCGTGTGCAAAATCCAGATTGTCGCTCCCGATGATCGAAACATCGTCCGGAATTTTATAACCATGATCGTACAGTGCTTTCATGACCCCCAACGACATCATGTCCGTCAGGCAAAAGATCGAATCAAACCGCACTCCCGATTGCAAAAGCTGCTCGCACAATTCGTACCCGACTTTGTGCGCCTTTTCTTTCGGGTAATTTCCGCTCAGAAGCAGGCGGTCATCCCGCGTAAAACCAAACCGCTCCAGATTGTTCAGATAACAATTTACTCGCCTGTCTTTATACGTCAGCCACTCTTCCAGTCCGCTGATAAACGCCACATCCCTGCACCCCTTGTCGTGCAGCAGCTGCAGCGCTTCCAACATCCCCGGTTCATAATCCACTACCACGCTCGGATCGGCATTCGTACAGTTGATCAGACGCGTCCCCGATTCGATAAATACATCATATGCCGAAAAATCACAGGTAAACATGGCAAGATTCACGATCCCGCAAACTCGATTCGTCGCCAGATCGTCCAGGACACACTTCACTTTGCGGTTCTTGAGCGCAAACAACGAAACAATGTAATTCTTCTCCGCCGCCCTCTCCACCATGGCGTCCACCAGGTGCATATAGTAGGGATTCAGAAGATCTTCCACCAGAACGGCAATTACATTGCTCTCTTTCTTCGCCAGATTGCTCGCCAGCTTGTTGGGTATGTACTTTAATTCGTCGATCGCGCGCAATACCTTCTTTTCCGCTTCTCCCGATACATATCCGTGACCACTGATCACTCTTGAAACGGTCGCCGTCGAAACCCCTGCTTTTACGGCAACATCTCTTTTTGTTACCATACGATTTCCCTCAACTCTGACACTTCCACCATGCCCCTAAAATAACTATGTGTATGCGCGTACACACCGATTTAATTCGTATGTCTGCGTGTACACATACAATATAATACATTTGTTGTAAGATGTCAATACCTTTTTT
>ERZ1106920.46-NODE-46-length-12916-cov-6.025659_pt1 | contig 12916 bp, 6 predicted proteins | sample MGYA00403655_ERZ1106920 | MGnify/ENA primary metagenome ERZ1106920 (study PRJEB35170, sample SAMEA104062438) | human gut metagenome | biome: human gut; feature: human-associated habitat; material: faeces | place: Denmark | collected 2012-06-26 ... | reverse complement strand
ATTCTTTGCCATGCACATAGCATCGACATAGATATCGCTTCTTGTTGGACCGATTGATTCTGGAATATAGAAAGCATAATGCTCATAATCATTTTCGCCTTCATCATCTAAAACACCAAATGCAGCCGAACAAGTATATTTTGATAAAAATTCCAAGATTTAAGGGGTTCAGAAACGTCGTTTTTTTCTGTTTGCAAATCGAATTTGCAATTTTACAAAATTTGCATTCAGACAACAAATCCGGAAAAAGCAGAAAAACGGCGTAAAACCAGCCCAAAAGCACTAAAAATTACAAACGCCCGAAGAGTTTCAGCCACTGGGGGTTCAAACTCTTAGGGCGTTTCAGATGGTGGAGTGCGTCAAACCTGAACTGAACACCAATTTAAGATCAACCGAGATTACATTTAAGAAAAATCGAACCTGGTGAACAAAATTGCATACTTTTCGAAAACTATCGCGTTATAATACAATTCTTGCAGATAACCGATCAGTTAATAAGCCGTTGCACAATCAATGGATACACAAACATACGGTACGCTAACCAGATTATTTACACGGACTTCGTACGTACAAGCATCTGGCTCTCGCACAGAAAATTCTCCCATGCGTCAAAATATTCTTATAAAAAAATCAGTTGCCGATCCGACATCGCACATCAATTATTCCGCACCCGAAAATAAACTGTTCTTAATTGGGCGCAATATATATTGCACTTCTTTATCGTTTCTCCAATACCGTCTCCGTATATGTATTGTTGCTGTATTCCTCGCCGCAACGCACACAGAATACGAAATCTGCGGCGTATAAAAATACCCTGCTATTTAAAAAATCAAACCCATTCGGCATTGACTCCGCAATGATTTTAAAAGCCAACAGGCAGCAAATTACAAAGAGATAATTACAGCACTGCAGGCGGACATCTGACCGTTTTTCGGTAATTCTCCGACACTCCAAAGGGTTTTCCCCTCCAAAGGAGCAGGTACCCTTACCGTCCTGTCCGCCGGGTTGAGAGCAACAACGATGCGCTCGCCTTGCATTCTCCTCTCGTAGATGAACGGATATTGCTGCTTTTCGGCGTATAACGGGATAAATTTCCCGAACGACTGAAGCGACCGATGCTCCTTTCTCACGGCGATCAGTGTCTTGACGGTATTCAGCAAAGATTCCGTATCCGCGCGCTCGTCCTCGACGGTAAGCGCATCCTTCTCCGTATCGAACGGAATATACAATGTATCCGACGACGTAAAGCCAAACCCGCAGCCTTTCTTCCGTTACATGGGCGAACGCGAACCCGTACGGAAATAGCCGCCCTCCACAGACGTCACAACGCCCAGCTAGCGCATACCGATCTCGTCGCCGCAATAAATAAAGGGAGCGCCGGGCATCGTGAGGAGAAACGCAAAACAGATTTTCAGGTCAAGCAGATCTCTGCCGCGCGAAAGGCGGAGCATATCGTGATTACCCGACGGGATACAAATGAGCCTGTTCTCTTCGGTAGAGGCCAAATTTGCCATATACGTATCGAGAAATACAGTAATATCCCCTTTGTCCTCCTTCGAAAAGAAGGGATTTTCGCTGCAAAAGAGCGAGTTATAGGCAGGCGGCCCGAAATGCAACATAAAATCCATATGAAAGCCGCCTTCTACGGATTCTTTCGGGACTCCCCATTCGGAGACCATTGCACAATGCGGATATTCCCTTTCAAGGAACGCACGAAAATCCTGCCAAAGACGGATATTTGCGTAATGCACATCATCGTCGTCCTTGACGAGCTTCAGCGCCATATCGACGCGGAAGCCGTCCGCTCCCATATCCAGCCAAAAACGCATGATATCCTTGATTGCCTCACGGGTCGCGAGTGCGGAGGGCGACTCAGGCGACATCATCCACGGACGGTTGCATTGAGCGTAACCGTAATTCAGTGCGGGCTGATGCGAAAAATAATTGACGACCGCCGTGCCGTCGCGATCGGAAATCACGCGCAGATAGGCACCGCTTTCGGGCAATACCCGGGTACCGTTCGTCCAAATATAGCGGTCGGTAAATTATTCCGCTCGGGCAACATTAATTTTCTGAGCCACGGGTGGTCGATGGACGTATGCCTGGGAACGAGGTCGATCAGTACATGGATTCCGCGTTTATTCGCCGCGTCAAAAAAGCGCTTTGCGTCCTCGTTTGTCCCGTAACGGGGCGCGATTTTTTTATAATTGCGCACATCGTAGCCCGCGTCTCCGAACGGAGAATCGTACCACGGATTCACCCAAATCGCAGTGCAGCCAAGCTCCTTAATATAATCGAGGCGTTCCGTCATTCCTGGAATATCGCCGATTCCGTCTGCACTCGAATCCTGAAAGGACTGCGGATAAATTTGGTAAATCACCGCATCTGAAAGCCATGCGGGAAGCTGACGTTTTGTATTTTTCTCTTCGTTTCACCTTTTCTATAATACTCTAAAAGAGGCCGAATTAGGAGGCGCCCCCCCCCCGCGTTAATCCGCGATGTTTTCCGCTCATGATTCGTCACACCGCTCGATGGAGCAAATAAAAGAATGTTGCGCCATAATTTCGCCCAAGCGCTGCGAGGAATATTCCTTGTCGGTATTCAGCGTCGCATGGTACACGGTCTCCGCACCCTTGCGTTCTATGACCAGGCGGTGAAACCGATCCGTCTGGAACAACTCCTTGATGAGGTCGCTTGCCGATCCGTCGCTTATAAAGCAGATTTTTATCTGAAAATACTTCTTTGTCTGAAAGAATTTGCACCTGATATGGAAAAGACACTGAACACCGATGAGAATGGCCGTCGTCCCTGCCGCGACAATGTACAGCCCTGCACCGACTGCCATTCCGACGCCCGAAGTCGCCCATACACCTGCCGCAGTGGTCAAACCGTGGATCTCTTGTTTACGGTAAATAATGATCCCCGCGCCGAGAAACCCGATCCCCGATACGATCTGCGCTGCAACGCGCGACGCATCCGCTTCGATCGAATCGCCGAATCCGTACTTAGATACAACCATAATCAGCGCGCTTCCCGCACAGACAATGGTATGAGTGCGGATCCCTGCTTCTTTGAAGCGGAGTTTCCTTTCATAACCGATCGCAAAGCCCAGAAAAACCGACAGCAGTACGCTTACAAGGTAATGCAGTTCGCTCAGTATCATTTTGTACCCCTTCGATCTATGATCCTCTATGCAAATTTTTTCAGCATCCCGGATAATTGATCTAAAATATACTGCGTTTCCGATTCGCTCTCCGTTTCGGCAAAGATACGCAGGACAGGCTCCGTGTCGGACATTCTTAAAAGCACCCAGCCGTTTTCCAATTCGTACTTATAATTTCATCCGAACCCCGCCGCCCGTTTGACCGTTTCCGTGAGCGGGGGCGTGGTTTGACTCAAAAACTCCTTCACGTCCGATAAAGATATTCCATCCACCGTCCGCTCCTCGACGTATAGCGAATACCCCGCAAATTCATGAACCTCGCAAATAATTTCGGACACGGGCTTCCCTATCGCAACGACCATCCCCGCAAAGAGCATGGAGGAAAAACGCTGTCCTTCCCATTGTTAGCTGTCATTTTTTGACTTGCTTAAAAAGAGCTACTCCGTATGGAGCAAGCGCGTACGTTTCTCCTGCCTTATATATTTCACCGGATAAAATTTCCTCGCAATCGAACGGAACCGTGACTTTTGCCGGTTTGTTCTGTATCTCCACTGCGCAAAGCGCCTCTATTCCGCAGCCCTCCCGACGAACGCAAACAACCGATCGGTCCGCTTCTGCGCAGGGGTATATCCCTGCTTGTGCGGCAAAACGCAAAGCAAGCTCCGCCATGAAAGAGGCCTCTGGCACAAATCCTAAAAGAATGATCTTGCCTGCTTTGTAGTTTGAGACGATCATTCCTGCCTTATCTCGGGTAAAAGCACCCGTACGATAGGTGGCAAATACCTCGCTCGTCTCCCCTGACTCGTACACATCATAGGTGCAGGATCGCGTTAATATCCGCCCGCCCTCATGATCCGTCAATTCATATTGTTCCCCTTTTGGTAAGGTATAGAGAAGCTTTGCCCCTGTTGCTTGCTCACAATATCCCATGGCACGATCAATATACTTAGCAGCGGAGGAGGTACGAATATCCGTCATGGGGCCGACTACCCAAATGCCGCCTTTTGCAACCCATTCCAACATACGCGCACCTAAATTTGCTTCGTCCAGATTGAGCATGAACGGAGTAAATATCAATTTATATCCGTCAAGACATACGGAAGGAGCCAGCACATCCGGCCTCAAATGCGCCTGCAAAACCGGATAGTAAAAATCACTTTGCAAGGCCTGTGTATATTGAAATTCGGGCGTCACTCCCTGAAAGCGAAACATCTCATAGGAGGTAAAGGATGCATGTATACCGATTCCGCTTTTTACAACTTTTGTTTTTTCTAAAATTTGAGCTGCCTTATCCAGCCCTTTTGCCATCGCTCGAATCCCTTCTGCCACATGAGAAGGTCTGCCGCAGGAGGAAATTACCGCGCCGTGCATCAGCTCCTGGCCGCCGTAATGAGCACGCCACAGCCAATAATTGCTGAGCTCTGCTCCGAGAAAATAAGCAATCCATACATTGGCTTCGTTAAAGTTCTGCGGACGCATATAATTGGCAGTGTTGGACCCGTTCCAACAACAGGAAGTTTCGGTTATCCAAAAAGGCCTCTCTTTCATCGGCCGCAGATAATCGCACCAAAACGCCGTTTTATAGAAATCCTCTCCGTAATTATAGTGGTTGAACTGCATTACGTCCGTCATACGCGAAAGGGCATCATAATCAAGACTGAAAATGGGTTTCCCATCCTCGCCAACGGGTACGCTTACGTACTTTTTTAATATATCATATTGCGCTTGAATATATTCAAGATAGGATTCGTTTTGGAATTTTCCCCAATAATACAGAAACCCGGGATGATGCCAAAGCGCGGGATGCGGGCGTCGGAATTGTCCGAAATCATCGTATTGTTGAGAAAAAATGTAATTCCCCCACGCACGATTTAATTTTTCGATATCTCCTCCGTACTTCTTTTTCAACCATTCGCGGAATTTGTTTTCGCATACGGGGCAACAGCAACCGTATGTTTCCTTTTCGGGATCGACTTCGTTATCGATCTGCCAACCGATCACATTTTCGCATCCGGCAAATTCCCGAGCCATGGCTTCCACAATCCTGGCGCAATATTCCCTGTACACAGGGTTATTGGGGCAGACATTCCGTCTGCCCCCATGGACCATTCGCTCACCCTTGTAATTCTCAAGCAATATCTCGGGGTATTTTTCCTCCAACCAGCGCGGGGGACATGCCGTAGGCGTACACAAGATCACAGAAATACCGCGCGATTGACACTTTTCAACCACTTCGCGCATTAGGCTAAAATCATACTCGCTTTCACGCGGCTCCATTGTTTTCCAAGCGAATTCGGCAATGCGCACACAGTTCATTCCAAATTCTTGCATACGGTCCAAATCTGTATCGATTTGATTTCTGTCCCACGCTTCGGGATAATAATTACACCCAAATATCGGCTTTTTTACTGAAAACATATTGATGCTCCTGTCGTTTTGCTTTTTACACACCGCTCGCAAGCAAATCCTCGAGATCGGCTTCGGCATCGCTTTCCGTTGCTATGGATATGTCGGTATATTCCAGTTGCGTATACGCCTCCCCGCTGATATACAAACCAAAAGCAAGCGGCTTTTCGGAAGCAGAAACATCCCAAAAAACATCCTCTCCCAAGATCAATGTGCAAACACAGACCCCGTTAATAAACACATACAAATTGTTTCCTTGCACGCCTAACTGAAGTTTAAAAGTGCGTTGCGATTCTTCCGCCGCGTGCACGAGCACATTCTCCGAAAGCACTGTCTTGCTTCCCCAATCGTTGGCCGCGCCTCCGCTCTTATACGAACGGAAGGATATGACCTTACCCGTAACCATGATGTGTCCGTAATTTTCGCCATCGGTAAAATAAAAACCGCCGTATGGATTTTCTTCGTAAGTGCTGTCCGCCGAATAATCCATCTTGTTGGATATCGTCGCGCTCACAAGCGCCGTATTCCCTGTCGCCTTGAAATACAGAGGCTGCTTTCTCGTGGCTTTCACACAAGTCGCCGTAACTGTTGTATTTTCGCCGTCGTTGATCACCTCAAATTCATTCATCGCCGATGTAAGCGAAATTCCGTTGAGTTGCAGATCGCTGACAAACAAACTTTCGTTAAAAGCATCAATTTCCGCCTGTGCGGCAGCACCGGTTATCAGAGATATGTTTGTAAATTGCAAAGCTGTTTGACCTTCTCCGCTGACATACAAACTATACGCCAAAGGCTTGCTGCTGTCGTAATCTTTCCAACCGACCTCGGCTGTCAAAGAAAGAGAAGTCAGCCATTGCCCGTCGACAAGAATGTGCGCCATACCGTTTGAAACAACCATTCGTAAAGTAAAGCTCTTTCGGGTCGCGGTACTGATCAACAGATTTTCGTCCAGGATCTTTTTCGTTGCCCAATTGCTGTATCCCGTCTCTGTATATTTGCGGTATGTTAAGTTCTTACCGGAAATCAGCAAATGCGTCCCGTTGGTACCGTCCGTGATGAAAAATCCTCCGTACGGATTCTTTTCATTGACCGAATCCGCGGAATAGGACATGGCGTTAGTGATCGTAGCCTCTAAAATCGCTTCGTTTGCCGTCTGCCTGAAATACAGCGGTTTCATCCGATTGTCGATTTCCGAAGTCTTGTACGCATAACCGGTAACCGACTCGCTTTCGTTGCTGACATCCCAAAAGTCCGATTCAGACCAAACAGTAGCGTCATTGAGATCTTGCTTAGACACAAATGCGGAATTTTCCCTTTCCGTCACCTCAGACGCTTCTTTGGACATAACAGGATCCGAGTACTGCAATCGGATCTGCTTATCCGTACTCATATATAAACCGTAAGCCAGGTCCATATCTTCCGAATAATTTGTCCATTGCATGTCTTCCGTCAGCGAAAGAGACAAAACCCAATCTCCGCCGACATATACGTGGACCATGCCTCCGCCGATCGCCACAAGCAATTCTACACTGTCGTTCTTCTCTTTGAGTACGGGAGTCTCCAGTACCTTACGCGCTGCCCAATCCCAAACCAAGCCCGTATTGTTGTTTAGTCCGCGGTAAACAACGCTCTGTCCCGCAACAAATATATGCCCTGTATTCGTACCGTCCGTGAAGCAAAATCCCGCGTACGGTTCATCCTGATATTCGCCTCCCTGCGAATAATCCGTCACATTCGTTACCGTTGCCGACAAAGTAGCCTGCTTCGAAACTTCAGCAAAATACAGCGGCTTGCGCTTGTTCCCCAGCGCAAAATCGCCGTAAATGTACCCGTCCGTTTCCTCCTTCATATCCCACGCGGAAAGTTCTGAAGATACTTGTATGCCGTTTACGGTAACCGACCGGACAAAGGCAGACTCTTGCAGGACAATATTACCTTCTTTGTCCGTGCTCAGATCGATCTCATCCTGCAGGGGAATGCAATTCTCCGCCGATACCGTTCGCTTATATATGCCCGCGGCAACAAGTATATCAAATCCGTTTTGCGGCGTGACTGCTATACGGAATGCATTTAAAGGATTTTGCGCGTCAACAAGCGTAAGTTCCGCCGCCACAGGCTCTTCTCCTTTCATTATCATGCCTTTGTACGTAACGGCATTGTCCAGGCGCGACCAACCGACAAGCACTTTCGTGTTTTGCCGTATTCCCGTCAATGTGTATACCCCGTCTTTCACGCTCTCCTTGACCTGTTCGATCTTTTCAATGCCGTCGATCTGCACAGAAGAAATAGAATAGCCTTCCTGTGTTACAAAACGTATATCCGCACTTTCTCCTGATTTTACTGCGTATGCGGACGTTTCCACACTTCCCCCTGCCGTTGCGGGTTCCGCCGTCACCGTATATATACCCTCGTCGTTGAGCGCCTGTACTGCCTGCTCCTGCGTATGCCTCTCATACAAGTAATTGGAAAAAGTCGTTGCCGCACCCAAAGTATAGAATCCTGCAAATGCGTCTCCGATCAGCCAATCCGCACGCTCCGTCATGCAGTAATTGCCGTTGATAAAATAGTACAATTCGCTTCCTCGCTTAATCAGTTTTAATGAAAGCACCGAAGAAGACAGATCCGTATTCGTCGCGCGGTACACCGCACGCTGGCGCCAGGTCTGTGTACTATTGTCGATCGTGACAAGCTCAAAATTTTTGACGGTATTCCCACCATCTTCTGCAGTCGTCAGAAAATCGTCATAGAAAGCAAGGACCACGCTGATATAATATCCCTCTGTTGAGCGAATATAGAGCCCCGCATGAGGGTAATCATTATTCAGAGAGTTGTGAAATTGCAGATCCGTGGAAATGGTAAAGTTTTCGTCATACGCGTCACGGAAATAAATCGTTTGCCATTCCTCTCCCCCGTTAACACTGACGACCCCTTCGCTTTCACGGGAGATATCCCAGTTTGCCGTCTTTGCAAAGCCGCTCTTTGCGTCTCCAAGCACCGCATCCTCCGCATCCTGGTTGGAATAGCCGTCCTTGCCGATGCGGTAGAAATTTTTATTGTGCTTGCCGGGGCCGGGGCTGGTCGACACCGTCTTGACCGAACTTTGACCGGGAAGAACCGCTTTATACTCCGCCCAAAGGCCATATCCCTCCGGCACGCCTTCACTGATGTCTACCCCGAGTTGACCCCAAGAGTAAAAAACTTCCAAAGTAGCAAACTCTGTTTCGCCGCTATTGATTTCCCCTTGCACGAACGCCCCCCGCTTTGCGCGCCCAGGCGTGCCCATGATATTCAAGCCCATATCCACAAGAAGATGATAACGATCCAAACTGTCGTCGTCAAGACGATCTTCATCTCCTATGACAAAATACAAATCAAACGCCGAATTGCGGGAAGGCATAAACTGTCCGCTGTATACGATATTTTCGTCCCATACCTGTGCGGCAATATACAATCCGTATTCCGTCGTAAATCCTGTGGCCTGCAATACAGGCATGTTCCCCGACAGATTCTCGGCAAATGTGTTGCGAAACCATTTCTTGTCCGCATATACGCTTTCGTCCAGAACACCGTCAATAATAATGCTCGAATCGTTGGGTCCGTTGTAATCGCTGACAAATTCTTCCTCGACGGAGTTTTCTGCCGGGGAAAGGCTGTTTTTCCCGCTGCATCCCACTGCCGTACCCGCTGCCATGAAGATGACGCACAACAAAATCAGGATCTTTTTTATCCTTTTCATACATCCTCCCTCCCCAATACAACGATTTCCGTCAGCTGTAAGGCAGTATTTAAATTCCCCAACTTATCAAATTCACTTATGCGTGCGCTCTCGGATATTGTAAAGCTGATCTCCGATACGGTGATTTCCGAAAAAGTTGCTACCGCAGGCGCGCATCCGACAATGTCTCCGCCGTCGCTCTGAATATATGTTTCCGGAAATTTCAAGCTTTCGATTGCAGCATAATCATATTCCCTGCTCGCCCAGTCCGGCAATGTTGCAAATTTGAAACGGATGTCCGTGATCTCGGAAAATGCTTCGGTCACGTTCAGCGCATTGTAAATCATAATTGCTCTTACCGTTACGGGTTTTTCAAAAGAAAGGCTGATCTTTACCTCCTTATCCGCCGAGAATACCTGCGTTTCGTTATACGGATATACGGGGAAGATCCCGTCCTGTAAATACTGCGTTCCCGTTCCGGCGCTTGCCGTTATCACTGCCGAATCGGCTAAATTTTTATATCCGTTGACTGCCGCAGGAAGCCATTGCAACGAAGCCGTGGGACCACAGACAGAAAGTATGGTTTCTCCGGAATCCGTCTCTTTCCAAATTACTCTGTCCGTAGCCAGATATCTTTTGTTTTGCCCCTCTTCAAAGCTCGCATTGGAGCCATGCCGATGGTACACTATGAACAACTCATCTCCGACCGCCACAAAACTGTGGTGTCCGGTACCTTTGGAATAGTTGACCAAACTTCCGTCCAAAATCGGGTTGCCGTCCTCCGGTTTTACCTTCACGTAAACTCCCAGCGGACTGTCGGAAACTGCCTGATGTACGGAATAGCTTTGCGAATCATAACTGTTCGCCGAATAGGTAAGATAGTATTTTCCGTCCTTTTTTATGACATACGCCCCTTCGTTGGTCGTACCCTCGGAATACGAGTAAGCTTCACAACCCTCCGTTGTTACGCCGCCGTCCGTAAACGCCTCCGCACCTGTCTTACTGACTACGCTCCGAAAATTCGGACGCGTCAATGCACGAAGAGTGGTGTAATCGGGAGTCGTGTAATCAAGCATTTTCATCCCCCAAATTCCTGATTCAAGCCCCGACGATCCCTTGATATTATTAAAATATAGATACAGATCTTGCCCGTCCTGCAGCATGTGTGCATCGATGGTCCCAAAATAAGGCAAGGAAAATTGTTTGCGCACGTCAATGCACGGAACCTTTTCATTGGTATCGCTATCCGTGAGCGAAACGGGCGTAAACGGGCCGACAGGCGTCGACGAACTGGCAATTCCGATATAGTTGCGGTCATAGGTTGTATCCGAATCATTCCCTATAGCGGAGTCCGCGCTTTGAGCGCAGGTAGCGGAATAGTACATATAATAAATGGAATTTTCTGCATCGTACACTACTTCAGGGGCACAAAAATCATTTTTCTCCCAATCGTTTTCCGAAACGATAAGGCTGTAACTTGCCGCTTCGCTGCCTGCGGGCTCCCATGTGCACAGATCCTTGGAGCGATAGCAGGGAAAAGCTAACGTCTGCACGCTTTCGGCATAGTCGCTCGGAATCGCCTTAGACTGCCCCGTAACATACACATAGTACCAGCCGCCGTAATCCGCGTCTTGTTCTTCTGAAACATACAGGCAACCCGGATCGGCCCCCTGTGTTTCGATTTTGTTCATATAAAACAAATTTGAATCGTACTCCGAATCTGCGCCCATGCCTGTGCCGTAGGCAAGCGCGACCCCCTCGCCCGATTTTTCGCATCCGCCCAAAATACAGACGAAGACAAGAGCCAGAGCAAGCGCCAACACAATACTTATACGTTTCATGTCTATTCCCCCATCAAACTTTATAATCCGCTAACGCCTGATTGGATACAGTGATGTATTTATAAATATAATCCTCAAAACTGAGTTTGCCGTAGCGCACTTCATTGTTTAAAGGCACCGCCCATTTATCGATCCAAAAACGGTCCGGCATATACCACCAATCTCCCGGACGGGCTGTGGAAAGGGAATCCGCCACAATTTCGGCATTGGAATAAGCAAAATTATCGATCATAATTTCTTCATCCTGCTTTCTCGAAGAGGGATATCCCTGTCCCGCCAGGAAACGCTGTCCCTCGGTGGTCAACCAGCGCACCACGGTTATCGCCTTTTCCTTGACGCTTGTATCCTTTCGCACACAAATGGCATGCCCCACCGAATGGCCCGCCACCTTCCCCTCTGCAGCCACTTCGTCGCAGTTCGGGTCGGTATCGTCAACATAGGTTTTATAAATGGGCAAGCGCGCGATCCCCCACTCAAATGCCGTGTTTTTGCTTAAATAATCAAAGTTAGAAATCTTTTCGACCAGCAATGCAACATTTCCTGTCGAAAAATAACTGATCGAACTTGTCCCGTTCATAGCGCTGGGATAAGGGCAGATACCGAGCCCGCCGTTCCCGGTCAGATAACAAAATCTTGCAAACGCTTCCTGTATGGAGGGAAGCTGAATCAGAGATTCTTCGTCCGCCAAGCTCGCGCGCACATTCGCTTTGCTGCCGTTTACGGTATAATAAAACTCTGTGCTGTCATCCGTATAGTAGGATATTTTATCCCCGGCATTCGCATTCAAAACATCGCTGAGCGCAAGCGTCTCTCCGGCCGCATATGTCGTACCCGTATATTCACCGACATACGTGCAACCTTCTTTCACGATATAATTGGGCGTGTCGCCGGCCAACGCAAACGTCCAGTCACCGTTCCCGCTCAGATCCTCCAAACAGTCGCCGCCAACGGACCAGCCGTAATTGAACCACCATTCGGTGTAATAACCGTACTTAGTAGATGCCTGATCGTTCTTTGTCTTAGTCAGAAGCATGCCGAGATCTTCCGTCTCATCCCAGCTCATTGCGATACGATCGTTAAAAATCAGTACTTCGCTTGAAAACGGCTTTTGCCAGCCGCTTCCGTCACGTGTCCCCTCCGCAGCGACAAACGGAGCGATGCTGCGATAATATCCCTTGGCGGGTACATCAATGGCAATTCCGTAATCTGCTTTCGTTTTGCCGTTGTTATCCTTTACATTGCCCGCGTTCCAGCTTTCCAAATCTTCTTCATCTACACTGATGCAGATGACACCTGCATTTTCAAGCGCTGTCTTGTTATAATAAAGTATGGTCGTATCGTTGTACAAAGGCAACCCGTAAACAGGGTCGTCTGCGTTGGAAGTAGTCGTCTGCACATTATAATGATACCGACTCTCTAATCCCTCATAATATTCCGATCGATATTGGTCATCAAAGATACCCGTCAGATCTTCCAAATACTGACAGTTCTTTTTAAAATATTCATCGGTAATCGCCACAAGATCGGGACCGTTGCGGGAAGGCAATTTCTGATTGAGCGTACCGTCGAATCCGCCCGTCGAAGTCGGTACCGCTTTTATAAATATTTTATCCGTCTGTCCTTGTCCCTCGTTATATGTGTCGATCAATCCCTTGTACATTGCCAGCACTTCGCTGTCTCCGCTGTACAGGAAAGAAACAGACGCAAAACCTTTGGGCGCATCCGTCTGACCGCAGCCTGCGACACCTAAAATGCACACACCCGCCAATAGCAAACCTACCAAGATCGGAA
>ERZ1106920.40-NODE-40-length-14670-cov-7.271707_pt1 | contig 14670 bp, 8 predicted proteins | sample MGYA00403655_ERZ1106920 | MGnify/ENA primary metagenome ERZ1106920 (study PRJEB35170, sample SAMEA104062438) | human gut metagenome | biome: human gut; feature: human-associated habitat; material: faeces | place: Denmark | collected 2012-06-26 ... | reverse complement strand
TGGAGCTGGACGTGAACGCGATCGGAAAGCTGGATATCAGCAACAACGACCGCGGCTTGCAGCTTGCAACGCTCAGCGATAACGGCGGCGTGTTCTACATAGACAACTTGCACTTTATTCCTGCAGCTTAAAGCCGCAGGTCAGCAAAAAATCAACGTGGCATCCGTTCGGGTGCCACGTTGAAAAATAATGAAGAGAGGAAAGAACAGTGATACGCATACAAAATACATACGCAAAACTCGATACTCCGCACACCACGCTCCTTCTGCGGCTGAAAGAAATTCCGGAAATTCTGTACTACGGAGCGCGCCTGCGGGACGCGGAAGACTATTCTTATTTCGGGTCGGGAACGGATGGAGTCTCCCTGTCTTCCGCAGACGACGTGCATAGCGAAGCGTGTGTTTTGTCTTCAAGCGGAGACGGCTGCAACCGTGAAACGATGATCCAGATCGTGGCGGGCGACGGCTCGGGGACGTTGCGCCCTGTTCTTTCCGATGCAAAAATACAAAAGGGGAAGCCGCTCTTTGAAAGCCCGCTGCCCGCCTCCTATGGCGCGGACGAAAGTCTGATACTCAGGTACAAGGACAGCATAGGATTGGAGATCCTGCAGTATTTTACCGTGTTCGGGGACAGCGATGTCATCGCGACCTCTGTGTGCCTTCGCAATACGGGAGACAGGGCTTTTCATATCCGCCGCTGCATGAGCCTGCAGCTGGACCTCGGGAAAGGAAACTGGGAGGCCGTCACGCTGGACGGCGCATCCCAGAGAGAGCGCTGCCCACACCGTACACTTCTTCACGGGGGAAGTTTGTCTGCGGCAAGTTTTGCGGGGCTTTCTTCCAATGCGCACAATCCCTATGTTATCGCCCGCAACCGCGGCGAACGGGGCGGCTGTGTCGCCTGCAATCTCGTATGGTCGGGGAATCACAGGCAGATCTTCGACCTTTCTCCGATCAGCGGTCTGAGGCTTCTTTCGGGGATCAACGACTATCTTCTGAATTATAAACTGGAGCCGGGCAAGACGTTTGAAGCTCCGGAAGCCGTTTTTGTTCGGGAAGAAGGGGAAGCGGAAGTGTGTGCGCAGATGCGCGCGTTCGTATCGGAGCACATTGTCCGCGGCGAATGGAAGAAAAAGGCGCGCCCCGTCCTCATCAACAGTTGGGAGGGCTTCCTCTTTTCCTTCGATCAAAACAAACTGATGGAATTCTGCCGCCGTGCGGCCCGTGTCGGGATCGAGCTTTTCGTGTTGGACGACGGATGGTTCGGAAAGAGAGACGACGATACCACTTCTCTCGGGGACTGGAAGGTCAATCGTCAGAAAATGGGAGGTACGTTGCGCGAGTTTGCGGACAAAGTCCGCAAGAACGGCCTGATGTTCGGGATCTGGATGGAGCCTGAAATGATCAGCCAAGACAGCGATCTGTTCCGCGCGCATCCGGAGTATGTTCTCTCTGTCCCCGGAAAAGAGACAATGGAAATACGGCACCAGCGCGTGCTCGATCTGACAAACCCGGAAGTTCGCCGATACATGATCGGGGCGATCTCTTCGGTAATAGAGGAGAGCGGAGCGTCCTATCTGAAATGGGACTGCAACCGCGGTATTTTCGATCTGCCGGGCGCAGAAGAATTGTTTTTCAGGTACACGCTCGGCCTGTACGAGGTGCTGGGTACGATCACAAAAAAATTCCCGAATCTGCTCATCGAAAGCTGTGCCAGCGGCGGCAACAGGTATGATCTGGGAATGCTCTGTTTTACGCCGCAGATCTGGGCGAGCGACAACACGGATGCGCGCAGCCGCCTGGCCATCCAGGAAGGCACCCTTTACGGGTATCCGCAATCGACGATGGGGGCGCACGTGGGGGCTTCTCCCAATCCCCATACATTCAACAGCTCTTCGCCGGATACGCGCTTTACCGTAGCGTCGGCGGGAGCCTTCGGTTACGAATGCGATATTACCGCGCTGAGTCAGGAAATGCTCGAACTCATCCGCAGCCAGATCGATTTTTATAAACAATGGCGGGATGTGATGCAATTCGGCACCTATTACAGGACAGACAGCGTGTTTGACGGGGAAGCATCGGGCTGGATCTTTGTATCCGAGGACAGATCCCGCGCTGTCGCATCCGTCGCATTGCTTGTAAAAGGATGCTCGGCAATCCCTTTTCGGGCGCGGTTTTGCGGGTTGGATCCGAACGCCCTGTATCAGGTCTGTTCCCGTCCGCAAAAGGGCGCTTCGCCCGTGCTTTTCAGTGCGTACGGAGATGCCTTGTGCCGGGGAAATATCAGGCTCGGAAATCTCTTTACAGAAGTGGAAATGCACGAATATTCCAATCAGGTCATGACGCGCATGTTTACATTTACGAGGATCGGCTGAATAACTAATGTTATGTTGAAAATCGTCAACGGTTTGGGAAAAAGAGTCACCCGAGAGAGCGCGCTGAGGTTCGCAGGACGGATCGGACAAGTTATAGGAGGAGGCCTTTTGTGCAACTTTTTGGTTGGGAGAAGGAACAGTCAGGCAGGATACATATCCGCTTGAGTAGTTATGGAGAGAACGGACAGCCTTTGCCCGTCAGGCAGGAGTCTGTAAACGGGCAAACCAGAATTGTGGTTTGCGGCAAGGGATCGATGTTCCGCGACGAATTGGTGTTGAAAAAGGCAGAAAAAGGGTATGTCGCCCGAAGGACGTTTACCAATCTGTCAGAGAAAAATATACTTCTCAAAGAGCTGGAAGTGAAAGTGAGCGGGATAGATTTCGGAAAAGATGCGGGGGAGGATTATTTTTACAGCAACGAAAATGCCAGGATATACGGGACGTTTACGCTCCCGCTGGATTACGACAGGGTAACCTGTAAGGAAACGGAACGCGTAAAAACGAATACAGAGTGGGCGGATCCGGGAGTGACGGGAAACAGGATCGGCGCATCGCCGTATCAGCCGTTTCCCGCCGTGCTGATCAGTAATTATAAGAGCAAATACGGGCTTGTCCACGGAAGTCTGTCGCAGGATATTTTTTTTCACAATTATGAAGCGGGACACGACAGTGATGGCGCTTTTTTAAAGGTATTTTCCTCTTTTAAAGCAATTTCCCATCGGATCGTCAGGCCGGGGGAAGCGTTGGAGGACCGCTGGTATCTGGGTATCACAGATCGTGCAGGCGACATCAATGAGATCTTCGGCGGCTATACGGCAGAACTGAGAAAAAGGCTCAAGCCCATTAAAAATTCCCCTTCCCGTCGGACGTTTGTGTGGGGATCCTGGAATGACGGGGTGTATCGCAACGTTTCGGAAGAGTTATTGCTCGAACAGGCGGAATCTCTAAAGAAGTATTTTCCGCAGGTAAAATGGCTGCAACTGGACGACGGATACACGTCTTTCTGTGACGAAAACCCCGATCGCGGTGCGCACGGACTTGGCGCGGCATACGAAGAGGAGACGGGAACGGACAAGAAAAAATTCCCCCACGGACTGGATGGATTTACGGAAAAAGTCAAGGCCCGCGGATTTCGTCCCGCCGTCTGGATAGGGGGGCTATGCCCCAGGGAAACCAGGATCTGCAAAGAGCACCCCCGATGGTTCATTGATTATTCTTTCCGCATTCCCGATTCCTCTCCGCTGGACGTCAGCATTCCGCAGGTCAGGCAATATATATCGTATGCGCTGGACAAGTTTTTTGCGGAAGACGGATTTGAAGGGGTCAAACTCGATTTCTGGACATATGCCTTTGAAGATTCGCACGATCTTTTAAAAAATAAGGACAGATCGGGGTACGAATATCGCAAGTGGTGGCTGGAAGAGATCAGGAAAAGATTGCCGAAAGGCGGATATATGGAGAGCGGTTGCGACATAGGCGCGGGCAATCCCTTTCTCGGGGAATGGTTCGATAATTATCGTTACGGACTGGATGTCGGGTCGGGAGACTGGAACAAAGTAAAAATCACGATGTTCTGGGGTACGGCTTGCATATCGACCCGCGTGGGAGACCTGATCGTTCCCAACAGCGATGCTGTGGGAATGATGAACGGATTGAACGATACGGACTTTCTGTTTTTGCTGAATTATGTGCTCGCTACGGGAAGCATGGTCGAACTTTCGGGCATTTTCGGGGAAGAAAGCAACAAAAACCGCATTGCCTTGCTGCGCAGGGCGGCGGAAATGGCATACAACGGAGCGGATGTCCGTTATGTTCAGTTTGATTATCGCAGACAGGGGATCGTGATGCCGAAGATCATACGCTGTGAAGTAATGCAGTCGGCTGAAAGTACACAAGGGGATCGGATGATCCGCATAGGGGTGTTCAATGCGGAAGACGAGCCGACGGAAATTTGCTTTACGGCGCAGGAAGCGGGAATCCCTGCGGAATGCGTTTTCACCGATTGGTGTTCGGGCAAGAAAACAGCTGTTGCAGAAACTTACAGTTGCATTTTAGGGCCGCACGAAAGCAGACTGTATTGTGTACGGGCATGAAAAGACAATATAAACACTTATTATTTATGTCTGTTTTTGTGATGAAGCAACGATGTTTTTTTCAACGGAAGCACATCCGATCCTTTTACGATTTTTAAGAAGAACCGAGAATTTGGTTCAAAATATAATACTTTGGAATATCATTGATTAGTATGAGTAGGAGACGGGGTTACCAAAATCAACGACGGCGCAGAACCACTTTTCCGAAAAACGGTAAAAGGGGTTCGGATTTGTATGGTTTCTGTCCGCCGAAGGGTATCTGCTTGAATCCCTCCTCGTAAACGGCCAGGACGTGGCGGCCAGCGTTAGAAATGGCATGTACACCCTTTCCGGCAATCGCAGCAATACGGTCACCGTAAAGGCAACATTCGTACAGAATACGCTGAAAGACAGGACGTTCAGTCTGACGAAGTATGCGGCGGAAGGTCTGGAATTCACCTTCGTCAAAGACGAAACGACATTAAAGGGTACGGTCACAAACGGTGCTTTCACTTTCCTGGAAATGGAAGCGGGAGAATGGAGCGTAACGTTACAGACAATGGGAATGACTCTCAACCTTGGAAATCTTCTTATTGATCCCGATCAGACGGAGATCTCTCTCGACGCAGCGATCGCAAAAGTATTCCCTAATCTCTCTTCCGAATATACGGGTCAGATCGACCTTGCCAACGGTGCGTTTGAATATCTCGGTGCGGATAAACCGAATATGATGATGAACGTCGACGGTATTTCTCAGGGAGATGCGTATTTTGCTGCCAAGATCAGCATGACGCAGGAAGACCTCGATAAAGTGTTGGGCCAGGGCGGAGAAATTCAGTTCTCCATAGCGCTTACTGTCAACGGCGCAACGCGCGAAACGGGATTCTGGCTTTCCGGCAGAGAAAGCAAAGCTGGATTGCGCACCGATTTCAACTGGGACGAGGGGAGTGTCATTGCAAACTTTGCGGACGGCACGTACACACTGACAGAGTACGGCAATATGCTTATCGGAGACGGACTGTGGCTCGTTGTCAAATACAACGCGTCCACAGGATATCTGGAAAATCTGATCGGCGCCGCTCTCGACAACATGAAATATGTCAGAAGCTGGAACGCTATGGCTCTTGAAAAAAATGCGACCGTTTCTCAGGTCGGCGTCAGGACTATTCAGGGAACTCTCGCGGGCAATAATTCTTCGGACGTGACCGTAAACTTTGCGGAGTTTGCATATGCTTCATCTCTGGAAGGCCTGGGAATGACGCAGACGGGAAATTGGAAATATGTCTTAACTGAAAAAGCTGCCCGAAAGGGCGGAACGAAAGGGGCAGGGTACCTTGGTTGCCCTGCCCCGATAATTGAATTTATGTGTGCGAGGATCGAGGTGAAAAAAATAAAAAAATCTGCCGTAGCGGCGGCGTTGTTGTTGTCCTTTTGCACAGTTGCGTCCCTCTCTGCCTGCGGACATACGCACGAACTGGACAAGGTGTCTGCGCAGCAGGCGTTTTGCCTGAAGGACGGAAACATAGAATATTGGGAATGTGAAACGTGCGGCAAGTTGTTTGCCGACGAAAATGCCGAAACGGAACTTGCGCCGGAAGACATTATTCTTCCTGCGGGGCATAAACCGGAACTCATTCCTGCGGAAACGTCGGACGATGTGTTTACCTGTACGGCGCGCGAATATTATCGTAAATGGGGCTAACATACCCTGCAATACTCTGCTTTCTTATAAAATAGCGCTCATGCAGGGAGCGGATGTAATTGAGCTTGACGTTTCCAGGAGCAAGGACGGCAAATTTTTCGTTTTTCATCCGGGAATGGAGCCTGTATTGCTCAAGTGCGGCAAGTACATTTCCGAGATGACGGCTCAGGAAGTGGGAGAACTGACCGTCCTCAACAGCGACGATACACCGACGGGGTATCGTATTCCAACGCTGGCGGAAGCGTTTTCTCTGTTGAAGGATAAAGTTTACATCAATGTTGATAAATTTTGGACGGACATTCCCGGCATTACGGAGGAAATACGCCGTGCCGGGGTGGAAAAACAGGTTATCGTAAAAACATGGGTAGATGAAAAAACTGTTTCTGAAGTGGAAAACCATGTGTCGGATCTCATGTTTATGGCAATCGTTGGAAGACAGGACAAAGGCACTACGGAGATGCTTCTTAACAGCAACGTCAACTATATCGGCAACGAAATCCTCTTTGAAACGGAAGAGGATGAGGTAGCCGGAGACGAATATATTCAGAAGTTGCACGATCACGGTCTGCTTGTTTGGGTAAATCCCATTGTATATGACGAAAAAGCAGTCATTACGGCCGGGCATACGGACGACTGTTCACTGCAGTACGGGCCGGATCACGGATGGGGCTGGCTGATTGACAAAAAAGTGGATTTCCTGCAGACAGACTGGCTGCTGATGCTCAAAGAATATTTGAGACAAAGGGAAGAAAACGGGAGACTATGACCGAAGAAGAACCAAGAGGTCGTGGGAGATTCGTGCGTTGCGCTTTTAAGCACGGAGATTGTCCGCATCGAATGCGCGAAGAAGGACGGTTTTTTTGACGGGGATACCTTTTTTGTTCCGGACAGAGGGCGGTTTTCTGGGTTTTCGGAATACGCCGTCCGTACGGAAAAAGAGGGAACGTATATCGAGTTTTCGGACAAGGAGTTGTTTCTCCCTGCAGAGAAAAACAGTCTGCGCGGCGTCACGCTCAGAGACGGGACGGGTAAAATTCTGTACCGTTGCGGCAAGTTGAACAACACGGGCGAACTGCCGCCTTTGGGAAAAACGCCCGAAGTATTCGCGCTCGCGGACATTCCCCGCATCCGCATTCCTGAAGGAGGATATACCTATCGCGGCAGAAAGGCGTGCAGCGGGTATGTCGTAGAAGAATGCGCGCAGGATTTATACCTTCTGCTGTGCGGGAAGGACGCAAAGAAACTGCGCCGCCAATATGTGGAACTGACAGGCAGGACGCCGCTCGTACGGCTGTCCACGCTCGGCGCATGGAATTCAAAGTACTACAAATACAACGAGGAGAGTGCAAAACAGGTTATCCTCGATTATGAGAAGTATGACGTGCCGCTGGACAATATGGTTATCGATACCGACTGGCGCGCGGCATCAGATCGCGGGATCGGCTACGACATCGACACGCAGTTGTTCCCCGATATGAAGCGCTTTTTCGACTTTGCGCACGCGCACGGGGTGGAGATCATGTTCAACGATCATCCTGAACCCGTGGACGGTGCGCAAGATGTGTTCGATCCCAAGGAAGTCAGATACCGCGAGGAGAAATTGCAGGGGCTGATGGAGCTGGGATTGGACACCTGGTGGTATGACCGCAACTGGCATACCAAGCTGAATAGTCCGTCGAAGAGGGTGTTACCCGAGACGTTCGGTCTGTATCTCTTTGAGGAGATCACGAAGCATTTTTATGAAAAAAAAGCGTCGGGCAATGCGCCGCGCCGTCCCGTTCTTATGGGAAATATTGTCAATATTATACACGGAATTTATCAGAGTATTAACGACAGCGCGTCGCATCGTTTCGGGATCCAGTGGACGGGAGACATAGCCAGCGATGAACATTCTCTTGCGCGGGAAGCAGAGACGCTCGTTCGTGCGTCAGACAACTGTATCCCTTATGTCAACGCTGATTGCGGCGGGCATGTCGGAAATCCGGATAAGGAACTTTATCTGCGCTGGATCCAGTTTGGCGTACTTTCGCCCGTATTTCGCCCTCACTGCACGAATTATGTGAGTCGTTTCCGCGAACCATGGCTTTATGACGAAGATACGCTAAATATTTCGCGAGAATACATAAAAATGCGCTATCGCCTTCTTCCTGTTATCTACCGTGAAGCATATAAGGCATATGTAACGGGAGAACCTATCTTCCGCGGCCTTGGTTGGGAGTATCCCCATGAGAAGCGCACGCTCAATGCCGTGGGCGAGTATATGCTCGGAAGGAATATCCTGATTGCTCCCGTTACAGGGAACAGGATGCGCAGCCTTGAACAAAGCAGGTATTGCACTAAGGTAAAAGGCGTGTTTTACGACGGAACGCGTTGGGAAGGCGATCCGATTGCTGAAAAGGAATTTTTAAAACTTGATATGGATCTCAACGGCGATTCGCCTTGTTCGGGGGTGCCCGCCTATAACTTTTCCGCACAGTTTGAGACAACGGTGAAATTTGAAAGAGATGTCGATCTTTTTCTGCGCTGCGACGACGGTGCGACGGTCTATGTAGACGGTGAAATGGTCTTCAAAGACGATACAATGCATTCTGTCAGGATCTTCTCGCTGTGCTTGCTGAAAGGCGGCGAGGAACATAAGGTTGTCGTCAGATATTTTCAGGCAGGAGGAGAGGCTTCCTGCGGACTGTATTATGCGGAAGCGGAAGGAGTCAATCCGACATATTTGCCTGCGGGGAAATGGCTGGATGTATTCAGCGGAAAGATCCGCAAGGGCGGTATCCAATTTGCAGAAAAATGCGATTACGATAAAATGCCTCTTTTTGTCCGTTTAGGCGCGCTTATTCCGCTTGCGTATGATGCGAAAAATACGAAAGAACAAAAGTGGGATCGCTTGGCATTTGATTATTATCCCGATAAAGAAGCGTTTGATGCGGACAGTCTGTATGAGGACGACGGCGAAACAACGGCATATCAGAATGGCGCATACCGTATCAGTCCGTATAAAGCGTGTTATGATGAGCAAGAGAAATGCTACATTATCTGCTTTGAGCATTCGGAAGGCGACTTTTCGGGAGATCGCTTTGTGACGGAGCGTGAAATAACCTTGCGTTTTCATCGTATCTGCAAAGAAAAAGTTTTTTCCGTTACTTTGAACGGGGAAGAGATCGAGTATAAGACATTTGCAAGGGATAGAGCAGTATTCCCGTTTGCGGCGGAAGGCGGCGCACGCGATTCTGAAGTCATCATCGTGAGATTCAGAACGAATGTATCAGAAGAAAACAAAATAAAGTTTTTTATGAGCAAGTAATAAAAATAAAAAAACGAGTTATAGTTTGTATCGTGTAAGGAGATAACATTATGATTACAGCAAAACAATTGACCGCTGAAGAAAAACTGCGGCTGATCTGCGGGAAAGACTGTTGGCATACGGAAGGACTGGGCGGAAAGCTTACAGAGCTGTTCGTCTCGGACGGACCTGTCGGACTCAGGACGGTACGCGTTGTGGAGGACAGTAAAGAAGAAACCATCCCTGCCGTGGGATATCCCTCCGTGCAGATACTCGCAAATACATGGAGCAGGCAGACTGCAAGAGAAACCGGAGAGTGCCTTGCGGACGATTGCATCGAACGTGGGGTGGATATCCTTCTTGCACCCGGTGTAAATATCAAAAGGCATCCCCTTAATGGGCGCAATTTTGAGTATTTTTCGGAAGATCTTTATCTTGCGGGAACACTTGCAAAAGAATATATTGCAGGCGTACAGGAGTGTGGCGTCGGAGCCTGTCTCAAACATTTCTGCTGCAATAATCTCGAATACGACCGTTTCCATCAGACGAGTGACGTGGACGAGCGTACTTTGCGTGAACTGTACTATGTCCCGTTTGAGATTGCCTGCGAGGTAAAACCCGTTTCGGCAATGTGCAGTTATAACCGCGTCAATGGCACATACGCGTCCGAATATAAAAAGGGATTCGACATCCTGCGTGGTGAGTTCGGCTTTGACGGCGCTATCTTCTCCGACTGGGAGGCGGTGCGCGACAGGACGGCGGCTGCAAAGGCAGGACTGGATATCGAAATGCCGTTCAATCAGAAGAATTACGAAGCATTGTGCGAGGATTACCGCGCGGGGAAACTGACGGATGAGGAGCTGGACGCCTGTGCGCAGAGGGTCATCGATCTCGTCTTCCGTTGCAAAAACGCGCAGAAGAACGCCCGCGTCCGCAGGACGGAAAGCGAACGTGCAAAGTCCGCGCAGCGTGTTGCGGCGGAGGGTATGGTTCTGCTGCAAAACGGCGGAATACTTCCTCTCGCAAAGGGTGCTTCCATCGCCGTGATCGGATGTTATGCAAAACCCGACACGATAGATATGCTACAGGGCGGCGGCTCTTCGTGCGTCGAGTGGCTGAATCGTTCTTTCGATCTGCCCGCGCAGCTTGAAAAACGCGGTTTCAGCGTGACGTATGAAGGCGGATTCCGTTACAGCGGCGTCCACTCCAATGTGCAGGATGCCCGCAACGCACTCGAATGCGCAGCCGCAAACGATATCGCGATCGTCTGCGTAGGTACGGGAAAACCTTACGAATCCGAGGCGAGCGACCGTCAGACGCTGCGCCTGCCCGAGGTGCAGGAGCGGACAATCCTGGAGACGGCGGAACAATGCAAAAATACCGTGGTCGTCGTGTTTGCGGGCGGTGCGATCGAAATGAGCGCGTGGGCGGACAAGGTCAGCTCCATCGTCTTTGCGGGACAGCCGGGTATGGGCGCAGACGAAGTACTTGCAGACCTTCTCACGGGTATTCTCAATTTCAGCGGCAAGCTTTCCGAAACCTTCCCCCTGAAGCTTGAGGACACGCCTTCCATGCAGTCTTACCTGCACGCGGGCGTTACCAGATACCAGGAGGGGCTGGACGTGGGTTACCGTTATTTCGATTCTTACGGCGTGCCCGTGCAGTTCCCGTTCGGACACGGACTCAGCTATGCTTCTTTCCTGTATAAAAATCTGCAGCTCAAAGCAACGGAGGACGGACTGGAGGTCTCCTATAAAATCGAAAATACGTCCGCGCAGGACGGAAAAGAGGTTTCGCAGGTTTATGTCCGCGAATGCGCACCGCTCGTCTATCGCCCGAAAAAGGAACTGAAAGCATATGCAAAGACGTACGTCGCGGCGGGGTGCTCTGCGCAGGAAACGCATACTCTCGGGAAACGTGCTTTTGCGCATTGGTCGGCCGCGAACGACGCGTGGGAGGTGACGGACGGCGTTTATGAGATCATGGTCGGCGCGTCTGTTTCAGACATCCGTCTGAGCGCTAAAATTCGTGTCGAAGGCGGTAAGGTACACGTACTCTGACGCGAAAAAGCTTCATAAAAAACGGAGAAAAATAATATGAAACGAATTTTGCCTTCTTATCCTTTGTGGATCATCGATCCCAATTTTTCTGTGTGGTCGCCCTGTGACGAGCTCAACGGCGGCGACACCCTGTTCTGGACGGGGCTGTCCCGCCGCACGTACGGTTTTGTGCGCGCCAACGGGACGACGTACTGCTTTCTGGGCAGACGGGACGGCGCGCGCCAGCTGAAACAGACGGACGTATCCGTGTCCGCATTCGGAACGCACTATACGTTTGAGGGCGACGGCTTTACGCTGAAAGTGGACTTTGTTTCGCCCCTTCTGCCAAACGATCTCAAACGTCTGTCCTGCCCCGTGTGCTATACCGAATACGAGGCGTCGTTCGAAGGGGAAGTCCCTGCGGATTTCTCGGTGGCGATCGCGCTCGACGAGGAGTATTGTTATAACAACGAAAACGCAAAGACTGTTGGCGGCGTGCTTCCTCTGAACGGATACGAGGCTGCGTTCATGACGAGATTGCGCAATTTGGTCATGTCCAACGCGGACGACATCGCCGCGCCCGACTGGGGAGACGTTTACCTCACGGGCGAGGAGGCCTTTTTCGTCACGGACGCGGCTCTCAACGAGTACATTTTTGCGGGAGAGGCAAAGTACGTGCGCAAAGACCGCGAGCGCAATTATCTGTTTGCCGTTTCCAAATCTCCGAAAGGGTATTTCATGACGGCGTTCGACGACAAGGTGTCCATCTTCTATTTCGGGGAATGGCTGAAAGGCTATTATTTCCGCAAGGGAAAGACGATCATCGACGCGCTGAACGAATCGAGAAAGAATCACGACGACATCCTTGTGCAGTGCGCGGCGTTCGACAAAAAGCTGAAAGAGGACTGCGAAAAGGTGGGGAAAGATTATTACACCCTCGCCTGCGCCGCGCTGCGCCAGAGCGTGGGGGCGCACAAGCTGGTCGAAAACGCAAAGGGGGATCTGCTGTTCCTGTCCAAGGAATGCGATTCCAACGGCTGTATCGGCACGGCGGACGTGAGCTATCCCTCCATTCCGCTTTTCCTCATTTACAACCCGGAACTTGTCAACGCGATGATGACGGGCATTTTCGATTTTGCAAAGATGCCTGTATGGACGTACGACTTTGCGCCGCACGATATAGGGACGTATCCCTGGTGCATAGGGCAGGTCTACGGCGTAAAGAACAGGGACGACAAATACAGCTGCAACATGACCTGTTTCTGGGAGTATCCGCGCACGCACACCATGCTGTACCTGCGCCCCGCGGCGAGCGAAGTGTACGAAGAAAAGTACCAGATGCCTGTGGAAGAGTGCGGCAATATGCTCATCATGACGGCGGCGGCGATGCTGGCGGGCGCTTCGGAAAAGCAGGCAAAGAAAAATTTCCCTCTCCTCAAAAAGTGGGTGAAATATCTGGAAAAATACGGTTTAAAGCCTTCCAATCAGCTGTGTACAGACGATTTTGCGGGGCATCTAGCCAACAACGCCAATCTCGCCATCAAGGCGCTGGCAGGGCTGGAAGCGTTCTCCGTCGTCTGCAAACGGCTCGGCAAGGACGCGCTCGCGCAGGAATACCGCAAGAAGGCGGAAAAATTTGCCGAGGATTTCAAAGCCATCGTCGGGGAAGGGATCATGCCTCTCGCCTACGGTATGGAGGGCAGCTATTCGCTCAAATACAACATTCTCTTTGACAAACTGTTCGGGTTCTCTCTGATCGGGCAGGACGTCTGCGAGCGGGAAACGTCCTATTATATCCAGAAGAACGAGCGCTGCGGCGTGCCGCTGGATACGCGCAGGGATTATACGAAGTCCGACTGGATCCTCTGGTGCGCGGCGCTGACGGACGAAAGGGAAAAGACGGAAGCGCTGTACGCGCCCGTACTTACCTATCTTGCGGAAAGCTCCTCGCGCAAACCGTTCGGTGATTGGTACGACACAAAGACGGGCCTCATCGAACACTTCTTCAACCGTACGGTGCAGGGCGGCATCTTCGCGCCTCTGCTGAAAGAACTCGGATTGGAAAAGGGGAAACGGGCATGAGGATCAAATATCTGGGAACGGCCGCGTATGAGGCAGTGCCTGCGCCTTACTGCCGTTGCAGAGTGTGCGCGGAATCCCGCCGCACGGGCGGCAGGGCGCTCCGCTCCCGCTCGCAGGCGCTGGTAGACGGAGAACTGCTGATCGATTTCAATGCGGACACCGTCTTCCATTCGCTCCTGTATGCGATCGAATGGGAGAAGATCGGCGACTGCCTCATCACGCACAGTCACAGCGATCATCTGTATCCTGCGGATCTGGAAATATTATCCGATCCGATCAGCCACGAACACAGATCGGTACGGTTTTATGCCGCGCAGGACGGATACGATAAGATCTCCGGGCAGATCGCGCAGCACGACATGGGCAATCGCGTGGAAGCCGCGCTTGTCCGACCCGGCGAAGAGTTTTACACTTCCGGAAACAAGTATAAAGTGCTGGCGCTGCGTGCCAATCATACCGCGGATACGAGCCCCGTATTTTACGCCGTCGAACGGGACGGAAAAAGGCTTTTGTATGCGCACGATACGGGCGTATTCTTTGAAGAGGTGTACGGACAGCTGAAAGAATTCGGAAAATTCGACCTCGTTTCGCTGGATTGCACGGGATGCCTGGGGCTGACCTGGGACTGGCGCAACGGGCATATGAGCCTGAAAACCAATCTGGAAGTGATCGGACGGCTGAAAAAAGAGGGGATTGCGGACGAAAAGACAATTTTTGTGTCCAATCATTTTTCGCACAACGGTGGTCAGACGTATGACGAGTTGGTACCTGAAATGGCAAAGCACGGCATCATTGTTTCGTACGACGGACTGGAAATAGAGTTCTGAAAATCAGTAAAAAGAGGCTTTCTCGAGGAAGTCAACGGCTTAGCAGCAGAGGGGATTGACTACAATTAGCCCGCGGGTGTGAGATGTAAAACGGAGAATCCGTGTTAAGTACATAAACGAAAAAACGGTGCAGGAATCAAGAAATATAAAACGCAAACGGAGATACAAATATTTGTATCTCCGTTTGCGTTTTTATTACAAAGTCGCGTTTTCATGGGGCGGATTAGGTTGGGAGCGGGTCAGCGCAAACGCCCCGCCCGCCGCGCTTTCGTTTCCGTGTTTGTTTGG
>ERZ1106920.37-NODE-37-length-14755-cov-5.758163_pt1 | contig 14755 bp, 15 predicted proteins | sample MGYA00403655_ERZ1106920 | MGnify/ENA primary metagenome ERZ1106920 (study PRJEB35170, sample SAMEA104062438) | human gut metagenome | biome: human gut; feature: human-associated habitat; material: faeces | place: Denmark | collected 2012-06-26 ... | reverse complement strand
GAGTAAAGTTACAGCGCTTTGGGCGGAATAACAAAAGAAAGAAATATCGCCAACCGTAACGGATTTTAAGAATAAACCGCTGATCAGATTGGCGTGAAAAGATGCGGACTGTGTTGCGTAGACAGCTCGGACGTTTATGACGGGAATGAACAGAATAGCGCTGCATACGGCAAACAATTCAACGATAAAAATGAAAAATCTGCGGTATTTCATGTTATTTTCCCCCAACGCTTCTTATCATGATGATATATATTATACTCTTTCCGAAAGAAAAGTCAATAGCTGCAGGAAAAACGCGGGAGAAAAGCAGAAAGGTTTGGAATAAAATTGTGAAAGAGATATAGGCGGCGTATGGCGGTATTGTGTGAGGAGAGGGCGAAAAAAGGCGAAAGGTGCGAAAAGTCGTATAAATCGAAAATTGTGTGATAAAAACGGACAAAAAAGATGATTTTCAAAGGGGACAGGCGTAAGTTGTTTGCATTTTCGGGGCGGGTATGGTATACTAAATAAGAATATACAGCGAGGGAAACCATGGAAGAACAAGTTAAAAAGAGCTTATTTTCGGCGGTACAGCCGAGCGGATCGGTAACGATCGGGAATTATATAGGAGCGATCCGTAATTTTTCGAAATTGCAGGATGAATACAACTGTATTTATGCGGTGGCGGATCTTCATGCGATCACGGTGCCGCAGGAAGCGGCGGCTTTGCGGAAGAATACGGTAGAGCTCATGGCGCTGTTTTTGGCGAGCGGCATAGATCCGGAAAAGTGTGTATTGTTTGTGCAGTCGCAGGTGCCTGCGCACTGTGAGCTCACATGGGTTTTAAACACGATCACGTATCCTGGCGAACTTTCGCGCATGACGCAGTTCAAGGATAAGAGTGCGAAGCACGCGGAAAACGTGAACATGGGCCTCATGGATTATCCTGTTCTGATGGCGTCGGATATTTTGCTGTATCAGGCGGCGCTTGTTCCGGTGGGGGCGGATCAGAAACAGCATCTGGAGCTGACGCGCGATCTTGCGATCCGCTTTAATAATCGGTACGGGCAGACCTTTACCGTGCCGGACGGATATATTCTCAAAGACAGCGGCGCGAAGATCATGAGCCTTGCGGATCCTTCCAAAAAGATGAGCAAGTCGGATGACAATGTGAATGCGTTTGTGACGATGAGCGACGACAAAGACACGGTGATCCGCAAATTCAAGCGTGCGGTGACGGACAGCGACAGCGAAATACGGTATGCACCGGAAGAAAAGCCGGGCGTATCCAATCTTCTGACGATATACCATGCCTTTACCGGAAAGAGCATTGCGGATTGCGAAAAAGAATTTGCAGGAAAGGGTTACGGCGATTTCAAGATGGCGGTAGGCGAGGCGGTTGCGGATGCGCTGGCGCCGATCCAGGCAGAGAAAGCGCGGCTTTTGGCCGATAAGGCATACCTGAACGGGGTCATGAAGCAGGGTGCGGAATCTGCGTTCCGCATTGCGCGCAAGACGTTATCCAAAGTGTATCGCAAAGTCGGATTTTATTCGGGGGACTGATCAGGGTGTTCGGATACATTCAGCCGGAAATTCCGTATATGTATGTGAAAGACGGCGTTCTGTATAAAGCGCTGTATTGCGGATTATGCAAGAGCATAGGCGGCAGTTGCGGACAGATGGCGCGGATGGGTTTATCGTACGACGTGACGTTTTTGTCGGCGATCCTGCATAACATCAAAAATTGCGACGTAAAGATCGAACAGAAGCATTGTGTTCTGCATCCGATTTCCAAGCGCCCGATCACGCAGGATGATGAGATCACGCGGGCATGTGCCTGTCTGAATACTCTTTTGACGTATTATAAACTGACGGATGATATGCGGGATGAGAACAAGGGCAGATTGAGCCGCAGTTTTTTCAACAGAGGATTCAAAAAAGCGGAGAAACTGCACGCAGAGCTGGCGCAAGTCATACGCAAGTATTTGTTGCAGCAGGAAGAACTGGAGCGGAAAAACTGTGCGTCGGCGGACATGGCGGCGGATCCGTCGGCAAATATGCTGGCAGATCTTTCGGATCTTTGTCTGGATGAATATAAAAATGAATTTACGCACAACCTGTTTTATGGGATCGGAAAGTGGGTGTATCTGATCGATGCGCTGGACGATTACGACAAAGACAGGAAAAAGAAAAATTACAATCCGTTTTATGCGGCATACGGGGCGGATTCACGCGTTCAGATGCTGGAAAAAAATGGAGAAGAAGTGAATTTTGTATTCCGCAGTATTTTCGCGGGGAATGCAGAGAATCTGAACAAGATACGGTTTTATTTCAATCATGATCTGACGGACAACATCATTTTGCGCGGATTGCCTGCCGTGACGAAGCGCGTGATGTGCGGGTGCAAAGGGATCCAATCGAAACCGGAAAAAATCAAATTAAAATAGGGCGGAAGCCAAAGGAAAAGAGATGAGTAAACAGTACTATGATCTTTTAGGCGTAGCGGAAACGGCGACGGATGAAGAGATTGCGGCGCGGTATGAAGAGCTGAAAAAGAAATATTCGGAAGAACGTTTTCTGGAAGGGGAAGCGGGAAACGAAGCGGCGAAAATGCTGAACAAGATCGAAGTTGCCTACAACGAGATCATGACGGAGCGCCGCGAACAGCGTACGGCAGGGGATGCCAGTTCTTCGTATGCGAAGGCGGAGCAGTATATCCGTGACGGAAAGATCAACGAAGCGCAGGCGGTTCTGGACGAGTTCAACGAGCGTCCTGCCGAATGGCATTATCTGCAGTCTGTCGTATTCTATAAAAAGAATTGGATGAATGAGAGCAAAAAGCAGCTTGAGATTGCGATCCAGATGGATTCGTCCAATGAAAAATACCGTACGGCATACAATAAGCTGAAAGAGAAGATCGATTACGATAAAAAACAGGCGGATACGGCGCGCACCCAGGGCGGATATACGCAGGGGCAGGGCGCTCCCAATGCGCAGCCGGGGTATGATGAAAGCCAGCAGCAGATGGGCGGCGGGTTCTGTGAGCAATGCGCAACCTGCTGTGCGTGCAATATGCTTTTCAACTGCTGCATGAACGCTTGCTGCGGTTGCAGATAAAGGACGGTTTCCCGATCGCGGGAGACGCGGCGCGCTATGGGCGCGTCCGAGGCTATGCGGAAAAGATCATTTCAAATCGCTTTGGCGGCTGTATCCTGTGCATTGGCGACCGTTTTTATGGCACTCGGACTGAATATTCCGGCGGCGTTTGCGTCGGGGTATTTGTTTGCTTCGATCGCTTTGATGCTGCCGCTTGCAAAAGATATGCGCCTGGGTGGGTTTTTAGCGTACGCGGCGACGTCGCTTTTATGTCTGCTGTTTGGCGGAATACAGCAATTTTATAAATTTGTACCGTTTTTGGCATTTTTCGGATTGCATCCTTTGGTCAATTATCTGGAGCATCGCCACGGCTGGAACCGATGGCTGGTCGGAGCGTTGAAAACGGTATGGTTTGTCGGTGTCATGGAGCTTTCTTGGTGGCTTTTTGACAGGGTTTTGGCGATCGAATTGCCTTTTGCATGGATGAACACATGGATCTGGCTGTTGATCGCGGCAGGCGGAGCAGTGTTTTTTATTTTTTACGATTGGCTGATGATACGCTGTCAGAAACTGGTGGATTTTTATGTATCGAAGATCGACCGGACGGGCGGAAGACGGCAGCCGCCGCAGCCGCCGCAACAAACGCCGCGCGACGACGCAGAAGAAATTTTCGGAAGCACAGAGAGAAACAATAAGCAAAACGACGGAGAGAAGGAAGAAAAAAGGGACAACGGAGAAGGGCATTGAAGTTTTTATATTCTGCGGAGAGAGAATATATGTCTGACGTAACGGAAATCACGAACAAGAATCAGGAATTTACCGGGTTGGTGGAGTCGCTCGGGAGCAACGGAGAAGGGATCGTACATATGGGCGAGACGGTGTTTTTTGCACCGTTTACCGTGGTGGGAGAGAAGGTCAAGTTCAGGGCGCTGAAAGTAAAGAACAGGATCGGGTATGCGAAGGCGCTGGAGATTTTAACACCTGCCGATGAACGGGTGCGGCCGAAATGTTCCTTATTTACAAAGTGCGGCGGATGCCAGTTGCAGCATTTGCGTTACGGAGCGCAGTTAAAGACAAAGACAAAGACAGTGTCGGATGCCTTGCGGAAAATAGCGGGTATCGAAGCGGATGTTCCTTTGACGGTAAAGAGCGATTCTCAGTTTGAATATCGGAACAAATTGCAGATACCGGTGGGGATCGACAGGGACGGAAGGAATGTGATCGGCTTTTATGCGGAGCGCAGTCACAGGATCGTTCCGGTGCAGAGATGTTATATTCATCCGGACTGGGCGGCGGAGATCATACGGATATTTTCCGAATATATGGAGAAATACCGTGTCCGCGGTTTTGACGAGAGGACGGGCAAGGGAAATTTGCGGCATATTGTCGTGCGGGATGTAGACGGCAATTTTTTGATCACGGCGGTTACGGCGGCGGATGTGTTGCCGGAGGCGGACAAGCTGGTGCAGATGCTCGGCGAGAAGTTTAAGAGTTTTTCGTTGTGGCAGAATGTGAACAAGGGGACAGGGAACGCAGTATTCGGGAATAACTGGCGGTTATTGTACGGCCGAGGGAAATACAGTGCGCACGAATGCGGGATACGGTTCGAAGCGGGGCCGAATACGTTCATTCAGGTAAATCGAAGCGTATGCAGAAAGCTGTATGAACGGACGGTACGCTTTGCGGCGGAATGCGGAGCAAAGACAGCGGTGGACGCATACAGCGGAAGCGGACTTCTGACGGCGATGCTGGCGAAACAATTAAAGCGCGCATACGGGATCGAAGCGGTGAAAGAAGCGGTTGATTGCGCGGATGAACTGATAGCGCCGAACAAGCTGGAAGGAAAACTTTTTAATATCTGCGGAAAAGTGGAGGAGGAGCTTCCGAAACTTTTGGCAGGACAGGACATATCGGAAACGATGCTTGTAGTGGATCCGCCGCGCAAAGGAGTGGATCGGGATACGCTGAAAGCGATATTGGCGTCGGGGATCCCGAATGTGGCGATGATCTCATGCAACCCTGCGACGATGGCGCGGGATGTCGGAATTTTGACGGGCGCATTGCGGGAAGAAGGAAACGAGCTGAAAAAATATTCGGGGTATACGAAGGACGGTTGTGACGGGTATTATAAATTGCTGTCCGTACAGCCTTTTGATATGTTCCCGCAGACCAAACACGTCGAAACTCTAATTTGTCTCGAAAGAAAATAGCCTTTTTCGGGGCATTTTAGGGTTAAAATCACCGCTTTCACTCTTTATCAGGGTGAGAGGGGTGATTTTTTTATGCCATGCGGGGAAAGCAAAACCGAGACATTCCATACATTCGGTTAAATGTCGAAACTACAAAATGGATTGGATAAGGGAAACATAACACAATATATTGTGTCCGCAAGCATCCTTTTGAATGCCTTTGAAATTGACTTTTACGCATAAATATGGTATTATTTGAGGCGAAGGAGGAAAGCCAAGATGAAGGTACTATCGACAAGACTGACGATGCGGGATGGCTACTCGACAAAGCAGTTCCGAGAAACAATCGTAAAATGGCTTAAAGACGGACCACCGAGTAAAGAGGTCGGCGAGAGGTTTGAGCAACAGGACTTCCTCCGACCATCGACTCTAAAAGCAGGATACTGCACTCTGGAAACATTCACCCTAAAAAAAGATGATGCCGAGTATACTGCTTGCAGACTGACACACATCTATAGAGACCAAACGTGGGTTACTGATATCATTCAAAAATCAGGACCGAGTGAAACCAAAGTGTACATCAACATCAACTGTCTGGGCGACACGACACGATTCGATGAGACACCAACCATTCGCACAGAAGTAATCCGAGCCTTCGTAAAAAGCGGGTGGGTAAGAGCCGAGGAGCTTCCGATATCGGTAGAACCTTTGATGCTGACCAGAGAGCGAGTCGGTCTTGCCGTGAAAGTGATAAATGGCGAGTACAACGGCAGCCTTCCTGTGGTTTATGTCTCCAAGTTTTTCGGTTCGGCGGGACATGAGGTTGATATTCAGAGGTTAGCGAAAGACCTATCGGGCATTGCCATTGTCCTCGCGGAAGAGGATGATAACTATCTCGAAACCCTAAAAGAACAGACGAACAGGAACAATCCATTCAACGGACACATTGGAATATACTTCCCGAAATCAAGAAACTCGAAGGAATATCGACCGTCCGATTGGAAAAGGTATGGACCACTCAATTCGACAATACAGAAAGATGTCGCAGAATACATAACAGCCCAAACCGATGCCGACGGGGTATCCTGGGAACAGTTACACAGCGAAATGATTGCAAACCAAGCGAAAGAAAGCGAGGAATTACTAAATGAAACTATTAACGAAAACGGGACATTAGAGGAACAACTCAAAGAAGCGAAAGAAAAGTTGCACCGCGCGGTGCAGGAAAACAAGTCGCTCGTGGCTCAGAATGAAAACCTCATTCAAGCCATAAATTCCAGAGACGAAGGGAAGAAAATGCTTCGGTCCGCACCGATTGACGAGTTTTTCAACGGAGAACAATACGATCTCGTGGTTACAATTCTTACAAGGGCATTGCGGAACACAGAGACCGACACTCGAGCATATGAACTTCTCGAAGGTTTACTTGCAGAAAACGAGGTGCAGGGCGAGGGAATGGTAGTCGATGAGACGCTAAAGCGGGTGCTATCCAAAGGTGAGAACATAAAAGAGCGCGACCTGTTGGATTTGCAAAGCCTTGGTTTCGAGGTAATCTCGGACAGCAACCATTATAGACTGATATACAAGGGAAACGAAAAATATGTCATTACCCTCCACAAAACACCGAGCGATGCTCGAAGCGGAAAGAACTTGGTATCAGACATACTGAAAACAATAAGCATTTACAGATAGACGTTAAAACAGCAGCCGACTTCGCAAAAATGCGAGGTCGGCTTTTTTTATTTATATAACCATAATCGCGGACACTTTTTTTGCTAAATCACCCCAATTTTGATGGATTTAAGGATGAATTTAAACTATTATTTATGATGCCCGCACATCAATTCGCCTATGACTATGTCAAATTAACGGCGAGAAGGAGGTGAGAGTAATGGAAACAAATGATGGGAGGCGGAGGAGACGCTCCGCCTCAGCCGAAAGGATAAAAAACGCCTACAACGGAGAGAGCAAAGTAGAGGTTGAAGTAATAGAGGCAATTGATGCGGCAAAACCAAATGATGCGCCAAAGGAGATGAAGGTATGCGCATACTGTCGTGTCAGTACAGAAGAAGAGTCGCAACAAAGCAGCTATGAACTTCAGGTTCAGCATTATACCCAATATATACAGGACCATGAAAATTGGACATTACAGGGTATATATGCTGACGAAGGAATTTCCGGGACGTCGGTCATGCATAGGAAACAGTTCCTTCAAATGATAGAGGAATGCAAAGAGGGAAAAATCAATCTTATAGTGACCAAGTCTATAAGTCGGTTTGCCCGAAATGTTCTGGACTGCATATCGTATGTCCGACAACTAAAACTTCTCAATCCGCCCGTTGGCGTGTTTTTCGAAATGGAGGGCATAAACAGCCTCGATCCGAACAGCGAGATGATTCTGACAATATTGAGTATCGTTGCCCAGGAGGAATCCAAGCAAAAATCCGACAGTCTGAAATGGTCGTATCGTCGGAGGTTTGCAAAGGGAATTCCAGTCAACAATATGTGGGCGATAATGGGATATGATACCGATGAACAAGGGAACATCTTTATAGTCGAGAAAGAGGCAGAAATTGTCCGCTTTATGTTTAAGGCATATCTGGAAGGGAAAAGCACAAGCGACATCGCGGAAGCGTTGACAATTGCAAAAGTCCCAACCCCAAAAGGGAAAGAGGTGTGGCAAGCGGGAGTCGTATGCAACATACTCCATAACGAAAAATATATAGGCGAGATGAGGATGCAAAAGACAGTTACGGTTGATCTGTTCACCCACAAAATCAAAAAGAACCGTGGGTTAGCAAATCAATACGTTGTCCGAAATTATCATGCGCCGATAGTAGCCCGAAGTACCTTTGAGAAAGTGCAACAGATATTTCGAGAAGGGGGTAACAGGAGGCGCGAAAAGGGAGAACGAGAGGTGCGGGTCAAGTTCAAACCTATTCGGAAAGGAGCCTTGGCGGGATTTATTCCGATACCGTCACAGGTGGAAGTAATCGACATTGAACAGTTAAAGGAATTATCAATTAAAGCGAAAATCAGGAGGACAAAAAATGCTTAAAGGATTTAAAGTAATCGAATTGTATGGAAACGCAAGCGACTCGACCGTGAGTATAACAAACAAATATTTCAAATTCAACTCCGTCACCGCAGACGAACTGAAAAGACCCAGTCATGTGAGATTTTTGATCGACACAGACACGAAGCGGTTTGCAATCGAGGTTTGTGATGCAGATGATAGGAATGCCGTGAAGTTTCCCAGCCCGAGCGGGGAATTGGCAAAACGCGCCGTACTTAATGTTACAAATAAACCTGCACACGAGGCTATCCGCAGACTTATGGGTTGGTTTGATGACAAATCATACAGAGTTCGCGGTGTAGCCGTTCCCGACTCGAATGCCATCATATACAATTTGACACAGGCAACGGAGGTCAAAAGGTATGGCGGCAAGGCAGACGCTTGCGACGATGAAGAATAGGAATTGAATACCCATAATAGATAGGGCGGTTGTAAGACCGTCCTATTTTTATAGAATGTCGTCATTTTTGCACAGTCTGCTATTTACAAACAGGAAAAAATATGCTATACTTGTAATAATGGAATATTATAGGGTGAAAGCGATGGGACAGGAAAAAAGTTCAAAAATTCGATTATTTAAGATATGGGAGATACTTCGTGCAGAAACGGATGAGGATAACCCCATGAACACTCCGACTATTCTGCGTAAGTTGTCAGAACGCGGAATTGACTGTGACAGGCGAACCCTATATAAAGATATCCAGGCATTAAATGACTTCGGGTATGAAATACTGCACACAAGAGGAATCAGCAACGAATACTACGTTGTGGACCGCAGCTTTGATGTCCCTGAACTTCGCATTTTGTTAGATGCGGTTCAGGCCGCGAGTTTTATAACTCCCAAAAAGACAGATGCATTGGTCGATAAAATTGCAGCTCTCGCGGGAAGTCATCGGGCAGAACTTCTCAAAAACAACATAATGCGGTTCAACGTAACCAAGCATACCAACGAATCGATATATTACAGCGTGAACGAGATAGAAAGGGCAATCATAGAAGGAAAAAAGGTTTCGTTTTTCTATTTCGATTATAATGCCAAGGGCGAGCGAGTGTTTCGCAAGGAAAAGAAACGCTATGTTGTAAACCCGTATGCGACGGTGTTTTCAAATGATAACTACTACCTGCTTTGTTATAGCGATAAATATAAAAACATGACCCATTATCGCATTGACAGAATGGATACGGTTGAGGTTGAGCAGGAAACCATAACGCCCGCAGCCTGTGTAAAGGGGTTTGACATCACGGAACACAAGAAGCAGGTTTTCGGGATGTTTGTGGGCAAAGAGGAGCGGGTAAGCATAACTATCGACAACTCCCTCATTGACCCCGTAATGGACAAATTTGGCGAGGATGTGAAGCTCGTAGATAGAGGGGACGGAACAGCACAGCTTGATATCTCCGTTCAGATCAGTCCGGCTTTTATTGCGTGGTGTTGCTCGTTTGGTGATAAACTGACCGTGGTGTATCCACAGACGGTAGTAAATCAGGTTAAAGAGTATGTTGAGACACTGGCACAGAAATATAAAGACAAAGGAGAATAATGGCAATTTTTTTTGAAGTAATATCGGTAATAGGAACAGTAATCTGGGAAATGATAAAGTGTTTTTTCACCATCGTGGTTGAAAATTTACCCTTGTTCCTGGAAATGAAACAAATACTTGGGGTCTTCACGCCCGCAGGTATGATAGCCCTTTATTTGGGAGTTCCGACAATGATCGTGACTCTTACCTTTAAATTAGTAAAAAAATTTGTTTTTGACAGGTAGGGAAAGATGAAAGATATAACGAATATGACATTTGGGGAAGCACTCCAATATGTCAGAAAAAGGACTAAGGGATGTAGTTCACGAAGTTTATTAGCTGTAAGGGCAAGGATTGAGTCGTGGGCTATTTCGGCAATTGAAAAAGGGGATATGCTTCCATCGAAGGCTCAACTTAATGCAATATGCGATGTTCTTGGCAGTGAGGAGCTGAGGGGAAAGGGGCTTGCAGATATCGAATACAAAAGAACGCATCCAGATGTTAAAATTTGTTTTTCTGACCAAACACAATGTTGGAAATGTGGAGAAAAAATGTGTTCGGTATATGGACTTATCGATGGATCGCCGATACCGCCAGATATGTTTAATGAATCCATGCGTCGTATTTCCAGAGAAAAAGGTGTAATTCTCGAAGATAGACAAAGTGGAGTTACTGGAGAGACTCATTTGGTAAATGTATGTCCTCATTGCGGTGCGTTTATTGGTGAGTTTTATCTGCACGATTTATGGTACGAGGAAACGGAAACAATACAGGTTGAAGACATCTCGGACTTTATTATACCAGAGGAGAGTGAAAAGTAATATGGCAACAGAGAAAAGCAATGCAAACATGGGGTTTGAGAAGGAAATATGGGATGCTGCTTGTGTTCTTTGGGGACACATCCCGGCAGCCGATTATCGAAAAGTAATCGTAGGATTGATTTTCCTGCGCTATGTTTCCTGCGCTTTTGAAAAAAGGTACAAAACTCTTGTCGAGGAGGGTGACGGGTTTGAAGACGATAAGGATGCTTATTCTGCCGAAAATGTTTTTTTCGTGCCAGAGACCGCACGATGGGGTGTGATTGCATCAGCTGCCCATACACCTGAAATAGGCAAAGTAATTGATGATGCAATGAGGGCGATTGAAGCCGAGAACCCAGTGCTGAAAAATGTTCTTCCGAAGAATTATAATAATCCCGATTTAGACAAGCGTGTTTTGGGAGAGGTGGTAGACCTTTTCACTAACAATATACGCATGGACGATGTCGATCAAGGGCGGGATTTGCTTGGGCGTACATACGAATATTGCATTGCGCAGTTCGCGGCATATGAAGGTGTGAAGGGCGGTGAATTTTATACGCCGTCGAGCATTGTTAAGACAATCGTTGCCATCTTAAAGCCGTTCGATAATTGCCGCGTATATGATCCGTGCTGCGGTTCCGGTGGTATGTTCGTGCAATCGGTCAAGTTTTTGCAAGCGCATAGCGGAAACAGGAGCGGTATTTCCGTGTTCGGGCAGGAGTCCAATGCCGACACTTGGAAGATGGCAAAGATGAATATGGCGATCAGGGGAATTGATGCAGACCTCGGACCATATAACAGGGATACATTCTTTGACGATTTGCACCCCACGCTCAAGGCGGATTTCATAATGGCGAACCCTCCCTTCAATCTCTCCAATTGGGGGCAGGACAAGCTCAAGGATGATAAGAGGTGGAAGTACGGTACGCCTCCTGCAGGGAATGCGAACTTTGCATGGATACAGCACATGATTCATCACCTCGCACCGAAGGGGAAAATCGGTCTTGTGCTTGCTAACGGTGCACTCTCTTCTCAATCGAGTGGTGAAGGTGAGATCAGGAAGAACATTATCGAAGACGACCTCATCGAAGGAATCGTCGCTCTTCCTACGCAGTTGTTCTATAGCGTAACCATTCCCGTGACTTTGTGGTTCATAACAAAAGGCAAGAAACAGCCGGGAAAGACTGTGTTCATCGACGCGAGAAAAATGGGGCATATGGTTGATCGCAAGCATCGTGATTTTTCGGAAGAGGATATCAATAAAATCGCGGATACTTTTGCCGCTTTCCAAAACGGCACTTTGGAGGATGTGAAGGGTTTTTGTGCTGTTAAGACGACAGCAGATATTGCCGTACAGGACTACATTCTCACGCCCGGTCGCTATGTCGGCATTGAAGAGCAGGAGGATGATGGCGAGCCGTTTGAAGAAAAGATGACGCGCCTTACCTCCGAATTGTCAGAGATGTTCAAAAAATCTCATGAGTTAGAGGATGAGATCAGGAAGAAATTGGGGGCGATTGGGTATGACATATAAACTAAGCGATATCTGTATTTTTCCTAAGGGCAAAATAGAAGTTGCCAAACTTAATGAGGAAACATATATTTCGACGGAAAATATGATTCCTAATCGTGGAGGTATAGTTTCTGCAAGTGGGTTACCAGCAATAGAGGCAACTCAAGCATTTGAAAAGGGAGATGTGCTTGTATCGAATATACGTCCTTACTTCAAAAAAATATGGAAAGCGACATTCAATGGTGGATGTTCAAATGATGTTTTAGTGTTTAGAGCGAAGAATGACGTTAGTCAAGACTTTTTATATTATGTCTTGGCGGATGATCAATATTTTAATTACGCTACCGCCACATCAAAAGGAACAAAAATGCCAAGAGGCGATAAAGTAGCAATTATGCAGTATGCGGTTCCTGACATTTCTTATGAAGAACAGTGTAAGATTGCAAGTGTTTTGTGTAGCATTGACCAAAAAATCGAATTGAATAGGGAGATAAATCATAATTTACAGCAGCAAGCCCAAGCACTATATAAAGCCAAGTTTCCTTATTCCGTTGAGGATGAATTACCGCCTGGGTGGAAACTCGGGAAGGTGCGCGATATTATCGAACTGCACGATTCCAAAAGAATTCCGCTGTCGAGTCGTGAACGCGATAAAATGACCGAAAGAAGGTATCCTTATTATGGAGCGACCTCCGTAATGGACTATGTTTCTGACTACATTTTCGACGGCTGTTATCTTTTGTTAGCCGAGGATGGTACGGTAATTGATAGTAATGGACATCCTGTATTGCAATATGTTTGGGGTAAATTCTGGGTGAATAACCACACTCATATCATCACAGGGAAAAACGGCTTTAATGTCGAATCATTGTTATTATATTTTAGTCAACTTTCAGTCCAATCAATTGTGACAGGGGCTGTTCAGCCAAAGATTAGTCAAGCAAATCTTTGCTCTGTTCCAGTTATTATTCCTCCTCGTGAAGTCGTAGAAGAATTTAATAGTACCATTTCATCATTTTTCACTATGATTCGGGGGCTTTCTGATGAAAATAATCGTCTTGCGCAAGTTCGTGATTCATTACTTCCAAAACTCATGTCGGGCGAAATCGATGTGTCTGAGGTCGAGGTTTAAGCCGCTAAATTATGATTTATAGGAGGAGATTGCATTGAAAGACAAGCTACAGGATGATTTTTGCCAGTGCGCCCATTCGTCGGCTATAACAACCGTCGAGGGCGAATGGGGATATTGGGATGTGTGTTGTGACTGTGGGAAACGCATCGAGGATGGATTCCATTATTACAACCATTGCGATGGTGAGGACCACGACGACTTAGATTTATAAAAATAAACCTCCCCAACGGCGGAGGGATAAGAGAAACCGCCGTTGCATAGTAGTTCTCCGATATGATATAATCACAGGAGGACAAACATGAACGAAACACTTATGAGAGATGTTGTCCAGGGGATGTTACCTTTTTTGGACAACGCGCAGCTTGAGGAATTGCAGTATGTTCTTCGTCAAGCATTGCATGGAAAGACTGTAGTAGAGAATGACCCGATGGATGATGAACAGAGAGGGATAGAAAACAAAAGGCTCATTGATCTGTTCATTGCAGCGAAAAGGGTCGAGGGATGTTCTGAAAAATCCCTCAAATATTATTCGGTCACTATTTCGACGATGTTGCAAGAAGTAGGGAAAGAGATTCGGCACATATTAACAGATGATTTGAGGCTTTATTTGACCGAGTATCAGGCAAAACGCGACTCGAGTAAGGTCACGATTGATAACATCCGTAGAATACTTTCGAGTTTTTTCTCATGGCTCGAAGACGAGGATTATATCTTAAAAAGCCCCGTCCGCAGGATCCATAAGGTAAAAACAACGGCAAGTATTAAGGAGATATACACGGACGAAGAACTCGAATTGATGCGTGATAACTGTGAAAGTGTCCGTGACCTGGCAATTATTGATTTGCTCGCATCGACAGGGATGAGAGTGGGCGAGATGGTATTGCTCAATCGAGAGGACATAGATTTTACGGAACGAGAATGCATTGTTCTCGGAAAAGGTGACAAAGAGCGTCCGGTGTATTTTGATGCAAGGACAAAACTTCATCTCAGGCAATATTTGGACGAGCGATGCGATGAAAACCCCGCACTATTCGTGTCATTAAAAGCACCGTATAATCGGCTTAATATTGGCGGGGTAGAGGTACGAATTAGGGAAATGGGGCAAAAACTCGGAATAAAAAAGACACACCCCCATAAATTTAGAAGAACACTTGCAACAACGGCTATAGACAAAGGGATGCCAATAGAGCAAGTACAAAGGTTGTTAGGACACCAAAGAATCGATACGACAATGATGTATGCGCAGGTGAAACAAAATAACGTAAAAATAGCACATAGGAAATATGTAGGGTAGGTGACTATAAATGGAATTTAGGAAATGTACACTTGGTGATTTATCGCTCAACGGTCGTGGGGAATATGGGATTGCCGCTTCTGCTGTAGAATATAACCCTGAAAAAAAGGTTTATTTACGTATTACAGATATATGCGATGATGGGACTTTAGATAA
>ERZ1106920.33-NODE-33-length-15719-cov-6.166113_pt1 | contig 15719 bp, 8 predicted proteins | sample MGYA00403655_ERZ1106920 | MGnify/ENA primary metagenome ERZ1106920 (study PRJEB35170, sample SAMEA104062438) | human gut metagenome | biome: human gut; feature: human-associated habitat; material: faeces | place: Denmark | collected 2012-06-26 ... | reverse complement strand
CGCTCTTCCGATCTAGCCCGACGCTTTGCCGAGGGGGCCCCTTCGGGGTTTCGGCAAATACCTGTTTATCTCCGCCATACCGTAACAAATCGAATTGCTGTTATAAAAATAATCCTGACGATTCACTCGTCAGGATTATTTTCTTTTTATGGTTAAAGAATATCGCAAGCCTGTTATCGTAAACAGCAATTTGTTGGATCAATGTTAAAATGAAAGGCTTTGGTTTGAGCAGAGTGTTTTTTCGTAAACAGGCAACCAAATTTTCTTAGGAAAGCACTTTTTGTCGGGAACCTGTGCACAGTCGTAAAAATTTTGCATGGGGTTGACGCTTGCAAAAAAGTTATTCGAGGGAGGATATGACCAGACGGAAGGTAACGATTTCAAAAGGTTTCATCGTATAGCGGAATTCGTTGTTTTGCGGCAAAACGTCGCGTTGTTTCTGACCGGAGAGCAAAATGCTTTCGCAGGATTCAAAGACGCTTTTCGGGAAAGAAATATCCTGTTGCGTACCCCGTGTTTCGACAAGGCGCAGGTAAACGGCGTTGCCGGTTTTGCGAAGGGAAGTCAGCAAGACGTTTTCTCCCTGCAAGGAAAAGAGCGACGCAAAGGGCGGCAGCTTTTTGGCAAGCGGCGGGTTCGGACGGGCGCGGTCGGAAGAAAACGGGACGGCAAAGGCGGGGGCAACATTTGCTTCGGTAGGGGCGTCGAAGAGGACGGAATACCGTACAGAATGCTTCCCGACCGCTTCGACGTCGGCGTTGACGTCTTCTTCCCAAGTATTTTTTGTGCGGATGATGGAATTTAAGAGAATGATCCCCAAATTTTTCTTATCGGTATCGCAATGGAAGTAGCGGTCGCCGTTTCCGCGCAGGAGGGCAACGTTCATGCCGTTGCATTTGGCGGATATGAACCGTTTTGCCGTGATGACCCCTTTGCGTTTGCGGTGAAGGATACATTTTGGATAAATTTTGTCCGAATATTCTTTTTCGACGTTGACGGATCTGGTTCCGAATGGCATATCGCAAAAGACGTCGGAGCAGCTGTCGCAAGGGATGCTGGCGGTAAGCCAGGCGTTGGCGGGTTTCCAGTCAAAAGAGACGGTGAAATCCAGGCGGCCCTCACAGGTTCGGATGTCCTGTTCGACAAGGATATCCTTCAGAGATCCTTGCAGGACGAGGTGTAAATATTTTTTGTCGGCGTGAAGGACGCGGACAGATTTCCATACGGCAGATTCGTTGTAATCTGAATAATCTTCCGCCCAAGAACCGTAATAAGGATAACCGTAATAAGTGAGTTTGTTGAAAGAATTGTCCGCCTTCGAAGAGAAATCGTTGATTTTTACAAGATTGCCGCGTTCAAAAGTAAGACGAAAACCACCTCCGCACACGGTATACGCATTGTTCAGAGGAATTTCGGGCGGGAGAGGTTTCGGGGCGGCCTTTACGCTAGTAAGGGAGCGTATATCGCCTGATTTTGCGCGGACGGTGTTGTAACCGTAGGAGGGCAGGAAAAGACGGGCGAGCAGGATGACTTCCCATGTGTTGTTGTAATCGTGCGTGCCGATGATTTCGTAGGCGACGGGATCGCCTCTGCCGTCTTCCAGTTCAAGTTCGCGCACGTCGGCGCAGGGGAAGGTCAGTTTTACCGTGCGGTATTGAGAATGCGGGCTGTCGTTGAAAAAAACGGCAACGGTATTCGTTTTCGCGTCGATATGCCTGGAAATTTCGTCGTAAACAGATTCAAGGTATGAGCGTGTGTCCCAGACGGTCGATTCGAGCAGGTCGCGTACTTTCCGATAATCTTCTTCGAACAGCCATTGCGTTGCGTGACAGCAGGCGGTAAGAAGCCTTTTCCAATGCGTATCAAAATCAAAATCCGATCGGATGCCGATCGTTTCCGCCAGAACCTGCCAACGCTCCGCCTGTGTCAGCAGCTGATCGGCGAGCAGGCGCAAAGGTACAAAACCTTTTTCGCCGTTGATGGCAATGTTATACGATACGTCGGCGCAGTCCAGGTCGTTTTCGAAGGTGCGCAAATCGTGTTTGTAATTTTCAAGCTCGCGGCAGAATTCGGAAGGGGAGGAAAGCCGTACGGAATTTCCCGTATCGCCGTTGAACAAGGCGAGTACTTTCGGTATGTCGGCTTTGTAGACGGCGCCCTCGTTGTTTGCCTGGTTTGTGAGGAACGGGAGGGTATCGTCGCAGCCGCAGTTGACCCAGACGAGGTCTATGTCCGATTTTTCGATGCACTCGCGGGCATTTTCATACAGGTAGTTTTCCGCGTCGGCAAAAGTGCCAACGTTTTCGGTGCCTTTTTTATCGAAGGCGCTGTAATCGGAGCGGATGACAAAGACGTCGCTTCCGTCGGCGCCCTTCCATATGAATGATGAGGGGACGCCTTTGGCGTCGAGGACGTCGTTTGGGCGGAAGACCTTATAAAAAGAGTAGCCGAACTGGCGCAGGATCTGCGGGATCTGCGCATGGCCGAGCGCGACGTCGACTTCTTCTCCGTACACGTCGGAGATGGCATGCGGCAGAATTTCGCGGATCATGAAAAAATTGCGCAGATACGTTTCTTCGCCCACCATATTCGGGCGGATGTTGGCATAGGCGCCGATGAATTCTACTTTTTTAGAGTGCAGAAGGCGTTCGAACAAGTCTTTTTTTTCGGGATATTTATCAAACAGAAATTCCAGCTGGGAGCGATAGCAATCGAAATACCAGCGGAAACCGGGCATTTTTTCCGCAAGCTTTGCCACGGCGTCGAAGATCTGTTGGTAGCGGGCTTTGTGCCACGCCCGCGTGTGCAAGGCAGCGAGGTCACAATGTGCATACGGCAGAATGCGCAGCCGGATTCCGTCCGGAAGATGATTTTTTTCCATTTTTTTCTCCTTTAACCTCGGAAAAGAGGGCATCAGTCTTGTTGCGGTTCGTGTTTCGCCTTGATCTGGGCAGGGGTGGCGTGATAACGTTTATAGAATTCTTTATAAAAATAGGTCTTGTTGCTGATGCCCACCGAAGCGATAATGTCGCTGATCGTGCGGTCGGTCGAGCGGAGCAGGCTGTAGGCGGAAGTAAATCTGAGATCGTTGACATAATTGGTCAGCGTGCAATTCATATATTTTTTGAATGCGCGGCTGATATAACTGCGGTTGTATGCGAGAGAATCAAGCATGTCATACAGCTCTTTTTTTGTCTTGGTAAAAGAACTGGAGGCATTGAGCAGGGAAATTAGCTGTCTCAGCCAAAGGGGGAGAGCGTTGTTGGGGGCGGGGGAGACCTTTTTGATGATCAGGCAAAGCAGGTTGCACACGAAAGAAAAGGTCAGCGCGGAGAGGTTAGGTTTGCCTGAGCCTTCGATCGTGCGGATTTCTTCTTCCAGGAAAGAGATCTCGTGGGAGTTGAGGTGAAGTTTATAAGGTTCGCTGGCGAGCAAAAAATCGCGCAGGAGAGGGGAATCCAATGCCGTGACGGCTTTTTGGAACAGACTGTTTTTAATAAGGATATCCGTATGGATAAAGTCGTCGGAATGTTTGTTTTCAAATTTGTGCGCATCGCCCGGTCGCAGAAAGACGATGTCTCCCGAGACCAACCGTTCCGTGCGATCGTTGACGGTATGCAGAATTTCACCGCTCAGAACGTAAAAAATTTCGAAAAAGGAATGTTCGTGGTAAATGGTTTCGATATAGTCGAGGGTCTGTACGAAAAACTCCTGATCCGGGAGAAAAAATGTTTCGTCTATGTTATGATATCCGGACATGGTAAACCTCTTTAAAAATAACTCTTAATCGCAATTATATCCTACTGAGCGAGAAAGTCAATAATCGTGAAAAAACAGGTAAAAAAATGATACAATCGCGTAAATACACGATATTGAAAAGTGGTTTAGAAACGTTATAATTAATGCTATAAATCAAAGGAGGGAACAAGATGACGCATATGACAGAAGAACCGAACGATGTGATGGCGGAAGCGGATTTATTGCAATCGGGCGTTCCTGCGGGCGAAGAAAAGCATGTGATGCGGAAGAAAAAGAAGATTGATCCGCTGCACGTGATCTTTATTTTGGCGTTCACCATACCGTCGGTCGTATATTTTTGTGTTTTTTACGTCTATGTGAATTTTAACTCGTTTGTCATGGCGTTTCAGACAAGGCGGCAGGGAACTTTGTACTGGACGCTGGAACATTTCACCCGGTTTTTCAAGGAAATCGTGCAGTCGGAAAGCGAAATCCAGACGGCGTTCCGAAATACATTTCTCACCTTTCTGATCGGGCAGGTCATGTTTGTGGTAGGATTTTTCGTCTCCTATTTTCTATACAAGAAAGTGCCGATGAGCAAATTTTTCCGCATTTGTTTCTTTTTGCCGGGGCTGATTTCTGGAACCATCGTCAGTTCGATCTTTATGCGGATCGTGGGCGTAGGCGGGCCGATCGCTCCCATCTATCAGCAGCTGTTTCATCTGGAATATGAGCCAACGTTGCTGAGTGATCCGCGTTTTGCGAATTCGGTCATTTGGGGCAACATGATCTGGCTGGGATTTCCGGGGAACATGATCCTGTTCGGAGGGACGCTCAGCCGTCTGCCCGAATCTGTTCTGGAGCAGGCGAAACTGGACGGCGTAAGCTGGGTTCAGGAGGCATTCAGGATCATTATTCCCATAATCTGGCCCATGATTTCGCTGCTTCTGGTGCTGAACATAGCGGGCGTATTCGGGGCGTCGGGCAACGTCTTCCTTCTGACGAAGGGGGATGCGGGGACACAGACCGTTTCCAACTGGATGTTCATGCAGGTTTACAACACAGTCGGGAATCCGGACGTTTCCAACGCATACAATTATTTGTCGGCGGTAGGTATGATTCTGACGATCGTGTCTGTCGGCATCGCTCTGAGCGTGCGCAAGATTGCAGGTACCTATTTTGAAGGTGTGACGTATTGAGGTGGAATATGCAGATGCTATCAGCTTTGAATAAAAACATAGGTTTTCAGAGATGGTCGAAAAGGGCCGCATATATACTTCTTGCGGTATGGGCGGCGGCGTTTATAGTATGCTGTCTGATGAGCAACGGATACGCTAGCAAGATCGTGCTGTACATCGGCCTGGGGTTCTGGGCGGTGATCGGGATCTATCGCAGTTACCTGAATAAATCGATCGGGGAAGGGACGCTGCATCTGATCGTGTACGCGGTGTTTACGGTGTTTGCTCTTTCCTATCTGTACATATTTTTCTGGGGAGTAACGTCGGGATTCAAAACGCAGACGGAAATCGCGGTATACCCGTTCGATTTACCCACGGAATGGCATTTCCGCAATTATATTGACGTATTCAGTCATCTGGAAGTGTCGGGATTCGGCTTTTTCGGGATGCTCGGCAACAGCCTGTATTTTTCGCTGTTGGGAAGTTTCTGTCTTTGCATGATTTCCAGCATGCTGGCGTATGTGACGAACAAATTCCGTTTCCCGGGCTCGCGGCTGTTCATGCCGATCCTGCTGTTTACGATGATGTTTCCTATCTACGGAAGCGGCGGCAGTATGTACGAACTGCTTCTGAAACTCGGATTCGTCAACTCGCGCCTGCAGATCCTGCTCTCGTTCAACGGAATGAACGTCTATTATATTTACTTTCATGCGACGTATTCCAATCTTTCCTGGAGCTATGCGGAAGCGGCTTACATTGACGGGGCGAACGATTTTACCGTCTATTTCCGCGTCATGTTCCCGCAGATCATCAATTTGTTCGGCGCATTGTATCTGATCACGTGGGTGGGCGACTGGAACAACTATTCTTCGGCGCTCATCTATCTGACGAAACTGCCTACGTTGGCGGGCGGTATCTATATGTTCGAGCTGAACATGGTACAGCACGCGCGCAGAGATCTTTTGTATGCGGCGTATATGATCACGGCGATCCCGCCGCTGTTGCTGTTCATCTTCTTCAACAAGGTGCTGACCAGCAACATTTCGATCGGCGGAATCAAAGAATAAAAAAGGAGAAAAGCGATGAAAAAAACAGTCAAATTATTGTGCGGAATACTTGCCGGGACGCTTGCGATGGCATCGCTGGGCGGCTGCGGGCCGAAGTTGGCGCCGGATACGGCGGAGGTGATCGAGCTTTCCTACTGGACGAGCGGCCTGGGTGAGGACATTATCAAGGAAACGATTGCGGGCTTCGAGGCGAAATATCCCGAATACAAGGTGTATTACGATCCCAACGCGAGCGGTTCTGCCATTCTGAATACGTTCGGGTACGGCCCGAACTATGATACGGTCGATCTGTATATGTATGCGATCAACGGTTTGGCCGAGGAGGACATCATCGAATATGCGGAGCCGTTGGACGATCTGGTGAATTCCCGTTATGAAGACGAAGCGCTGACGCTGGGGGAGAAGATCATGCCCAAATTCCGCGACGCTTTGAAATCTTCGGACGGCAAGTATCATGCGCTGACGTACGGCGGCGGCTGGACAGGTATCGCGTACAATCAGAACGTGATTGACGGCGAGAAATTCGAAGTGCCGAACACGACGGATGAGCTGATCGAGCTTGCGGGTGATCTGGACGATGCGAACCTGAAGCCGTTCATTCATTACCAGACGGGCGGGTACTGGATGACGGTTGTCAACGTATGGCAGCTGCAGTACGACGGGCTGGACTATTATATGAATACGTTTTTGCCGCTGGATGACGGCACGACGGCGCCGAGCCTGAACGTGCTCATGGCGGAAGACGGCAGAAAGAAAGCGATGGACGTGATGGAAAAGATCATCACGCCGGGATATGTATACAACGGATCCAACGCTCTGGTATTCACGGACGCGCAGACGCTTTTCCTGAATGATGCGGCCGTCATGATGGTCAACGGATCGTGGATGATCAACGAAATGAAGCAGCATCTTTCCGAAGAACAGAATTTTTCGATGATGGCGACGCCTGTGATCAGCAGCATAGTGGATAAGTGCGATACGATCCGCGGGGAAGCGGGAAAGAGTGCGGACGAAGAGCTGAGCGCGCTGATCGACGCGATCGACGCGGCGGACAGCATGGAGGACGTTTCGCTGCAGGGAACGGGTTACGACGTGAGCCAGGAAGATATGGAAAGGATCTACGAAGCGCGCAACACGATGCACAGCAACTTTGACCAGCACGGTATCCTGATTCCCACATACAGTACGGCGAAAGAGGCGGCGAAGCTGTTTGTCCAGTATTTCTATTCGGACGAAAACATTCGCAAATACCGTGAAGTTTCGCATATGCCGATTCCCGTTCAGTACAGCGACGGGGCGGCGGTGGACATGGACGGCTGGCTGGATTGGGAGATTCAGCAGGCGCGGTTTACGGAGCGCTGCACGACCGTATTCGAAGAGAGCAACAAAGCAAGCAAGATCTTTACGGCGGGCGGATGTACGCCGTATGCGAACATCGATTTTGTGACGGCGTTCTGCAATACCAATCCGCAGGCACGGCTTTCCTCCGATGCAGTCTGGTCGCAGATGCTGCAGACGTTTGAGAGAGACTGGGATACATATGTTTCCAATGCGCAGTTGTAAAGAATGAGACGGGAGGATATATGAAGGATATATTGCGTGTCGTAATGGGGGAAGACGGAAGAAAGAAGAGCAGAGGGGTAATGCCCATTATCGGATGGGTCAATCCTTCCGTCAATACATATATGACGGCTGCCGCAGACAGGAGACGGGTTTCGCACGAAGAACTGTACCGGCGGTATGAAGAATACCGCGGTGCGGGATTCAATATGGTATTTTGCATGGGGACGGCTGTGGGGGCGTCGGACGATGGGCTGGTCGAAGAGATACTGGAGATCTGCGAAAAGCTGGAGCTGGGGTGTCTTCTGATCGATGCACAGACGTATTCCAGGCCGTTTACCGAAAAAAGGTTGCAGGAGCTTTATGAATTTGCTTCCAGGTATGCTTCGTTCAAAGGCCTTATGGTGTATGACGAGCCGAATGTTTCCGCGTTTCCGACGCTGGCGCAAAATTACGCCATGTTCCGCAAATATTTCCCCGACAAATTGTTCTATGTCAATTTACTGCCGAATTACGCGACGGACGAACAGCTCGGAACGGATAATTATGCGAAGTATGTTGCGGAATATGCGAAGATGGTCAAACAGGGATATTTGTCGTACGATCATTATCCGTTTATTCACTTTGAGATCGGTATCGTAAACAACGACAAATATTTCAAGAACTTGTCCGTGATTCGCCGTCAGTCGCTGCAGAGCCGCGTACCGTTCATGGTATTTGTGGAAGTGACCGCGTTTGTCAGTCATGCGCACATACCGAACAGGGAGGAGATTTTCTGGCAGGTGAACACGGCGCTCGCCTACGGTGCGCGAGGAATCCAATATTTTACGTACGGAATGCCCGAAGATACGAGCGAGACTTTTTCGGGCGCGGTGATCGCGAGGGACGGTACGCGCACGGCTTCTTACGATGCGGTGCGCGAGATCAACGCGCATCTTGCGGAAGTATCGGGTATTTTGGCGAAATGCAGGAATACCGGGGTAATCTTTACGGGGATTGCACCGATGAACGAATTCGGCAAGACGATCACCATACCGCGGGAAGATCTGATCACTTCTTACGGGCGGCTCAGCTATGTGCGGAGCGGGAACGTTCTGACGGGGTGTTTTGACTGTGAAGGAAGCGAAGTGTATTATGTGGCGAACAACGATTTTTGCAACTATTCGGAAGTGGAGCTGGAATTTTCGCAGTCGGTGGTTCTGCTGATGATACGCGGCGGGAAGAAACGGGAAGTGATCGTGGACAGGATATTCCGTCTGATCCTGAATGCGGGAGAGGGAGTATTGCTGCAAATCAAGTAAACGGGGGTAAACAGATGGCTAAATTTTTCAAAAAGACGGCGGCGGTTGCCATGGCGGGAATGCTGACGCTTGCGATGCTGTCGACGGCGACGGGTTGTGCGAAAGAGGCGCCCGTGTACGATGAATTTGCGGACTCGCGCGTGTTGAACATAGGCGCGTGGGTTGGGCCGCCCAGCAACGAGACGACGCAGGAACGTTACGACGAGATTGCGGAGAGCGGTCTGAACTTTATTATCGATATTTATTCGGGCGCGGTGGAGCAGAAGCTGAATTATTCGCAGCAGGCGGGAATCAAGTATATTATGAACGGCATTTATTTCCCGACGTACGAGGGCCTGGCGGAATATATGGATCATCCCGCGCTGATGGGCATAATCGGGCGGGACGAACCGGGCGTTTCGGCGTTTGAAGAGCTGGCGGCGAAAAAAGAGAGTTTCAAGGCGTTGTATCCGGATAAACTGTTTTTTGTGAATCTGCTTCCTTCCTATGCGACGGAAGCGCAGCTGGGCACCAAGTTTTATACGGACTATGTCAGTATGTATGCGGAGACGGTGGCGCCTGAACTGTATGTATTTGACGGGTATTCGTTGCTGAAAAGTTCGACGGGTGCGACGAGCATCGAATCGGGAATGCTGTTTAATCTTGAAACGGTGGCCATGGAAGCGCAGGAGCAGGGAAAACCGTACTGGGCGTTTTTGCAGACGATGGGGTACGGCGGAGATCGCCGCAACGTGACCGAAGCGGATATTCGTTTCCAGTATTACACATATCTTTCCTATGGATACAGCGGGCTGCTGCATTTCTGTTATTGGACGCCGGGCGGGGCGGAATTCCCGGAAAGCGTGTACGCCATGATCGAACGTGACGGGTCCAGAACGCCTACATACGACGCCGTGAAAAACGTCAATGCGGAGATTCTGAATTTCGACCACGTGCTGCTCTCTTACGAATGGACGGGCACGATGACGGTACTGGGAGAAAACGAGCTGATGTGCAAGGCATTCCAGCGTCTTTCGTCACCGTTGAAGGAGCATGAAGCGATCCAGAGCGCGACCGCTTCGGAGAACGCCATTATCGGCACGTTCAAGGACGGGGAATACAACGGTTTCATGGCGGTCAACTTTACCGATCCGGCGCTCGAAAAGACGAACCATATCGAGATAAAATTCCGTAATGCAAAGAAAGCGCTGGTGTATGTGGACGGTCAGCCGCAGACGGTAAATCTGAAAGGCGGCGTATATTCGGCGGATCTTGATCCGGGCGAAGGACGGTTTATTATTCCGTTGTAATAAAAAATAAGGAGAGGAAAATGGTAAAATCCATCAAGATCAGGTTATTGTTCGTTCTGTCGGTTGCGCTGTGCTGCTGTCTTTTGGCAGGATTGCAGCCGTTCAAAGCGAGCGCCTCCAAGTTTGTCGGGGTGATCATGGAAGAAAACTTTACTACCGAAGAATTTTCGACGGACAACTGGCGCCTTGCCGAGCCGGAGGACGGGGAAAGTTCTGTCTATGTAAGCCCGAGCGAACCGTATTTGCTGCTGATGGGCCCGACGTACGATTCTGGCACGGCCGTATACATTGACGCGCCTGCGGAAGTCACTCCGGATACGGGCAAGCTCATCGTCGAATTCGATCTGATCGGCGAATCGGCGCACAACAGCATGTTTTCAGTCGTGACGGGGATCGGAAAGGCGGAATCAGGCGCAGCCGAATTTACGACGGAACGCCGTTCGCAGATGATCATGTGCGGAGCGGGCGGCAACGCCTTTACCGTACAGGCGTACGGATTGCCCGAGTTTGCTGGACAGCCCGCCACATTTAACATATACAACAACGGGACCAATTACGGCGGTGCTTCTACGGTCGGCGGATACGGGGTCAAGGGAAACCGCTACAGGCTCGTTTACGGGCAGGACGGTTCGTTCTATTCCTATGCTTCCCCGATCCTGGACGACGGGACGTACGGGACGGAAGTTGCGGGATGTTACGTGACGGACGGTATGATCGAGAACGGACACAGCGGATGCGTCGGGTTTTTCTTCTGGTTTGAGACGGCGGGTATATCGTTGCGGAACGTAAAAATTTCCACGCAATCCAATGAAGGGGCGCAGGCGCTGACGGTATTTGAGGATACTCAGGATAGCGATTCGCTCAAGAGCGAATGGAAAACGGTCAACGGGAATACACGGGTTTCCATGAGCAGGACGCCGGGCAGCGCGGTGTTTGACAATCCGTCCGACGAGAATTATCTGGTCAGCGCGGGTTCCAAGAACATTGAATACGACGCGATGTACGACGCCTATATCACGATGGAATTTTCATTGACGTTCCGCGAGCTGAACGGAGCGCGCAAATTCGGTTTGGCGTTCGGGCTGAACACCAGCGAGGACAACACGCAGACGGAAGGGGTGGCGTATCTGCATTTTAACAGAAACGCGCAGAACGAGCAGCTGATCGACCTTTCGTGGACGTTGAAGGGGGCCGAGCAGGATCTTTCTTCCAACGTGGTGACGCTGAACGCGTCGGACGTGATCGGTAAGACGCTGGATATCGTGATCAGCCCGTACGTAAACGGGAAAGCAGACGTGAAGATTGGAGATACGACGTATACGTTTATCGTCGAGGGAGAAAAGATCATTCTCAGCAAGCGTCTTGCTTTTATAGCGCACGGCGGCGACCCGGAAGGCGGCGACACGGTCGTGGCGGAGTTGGGGCCCGTGACCATCACCAACCGTTACGATTCTGTTCCCGACGACATTGTCGATCTTTCGCAGGGTTTTGACGGGGTGGACGAAAACGGAAATCCCTGGTATGACAGAGACCTGTATTCTTTCGGCGGCGGGCTCGGTTATACGTACGGCGATCTGAATGCGGGCGTATTCATGGAAGACGGACAGCTTGTATTCCGCAATGCGGGGCACAATTCCTATTTTTCGCCTTTGAAAGCATTCGGCGATTTTCTGATGCAGTTTGACATTACGGACATTGCAAGGGAAGACGAATATTCGCAGGACGGCACGCTGTATCGTCCGTTCATGCGCAGCTGGCTGGGTATTGCCTTCGGGCTTCCTTCGGCGGGCAGCCCGTATACGTCGGGATATTTGTTCTACATCACGTCGCCCTATGAAGAGGACGCGGAAAATCCGGGCAAATACAAGCCTTCGGATGCTCCTTCGACGTATACCATCATCAACGCGAGCGGCGCGGGTCTCGTGAGCGGTACGCTTCGGCATAACTTCCTCGACCCCGAACTGGACGGGAAGTCCATCGTCGTTCGGCTGAAAGCGGACGGGGGAATCCTTTCGTTCTCCTATTACGTCAAGGGAGAGGAGAGCATGGAAATGCTCGACGAACCGCTGTTCGAATACGACAACAACGGGTTGGGATTCGGCCACAACGGATATTTCGGGATCACCTGCACATCTGCAGGGGAACAGCCTGTGGCGGGAGATTTCAGCATCGATAACTTTGTGCTCAGAAGCCTGGACCGCAACGTGAACATAACCAATGATCCGGATAAGCCGGTCGAGGAAGCGCCTCCCGTGCAGGAAGAGCCGGAGACAGAGGAGACTGCGGATTCGGAAGGCGGATGCTCGTCGTCCGTATTCGGGAAAGCGATGCCGGCTGCGGCGGTTCTTGCGGCGGCGTGCGGTGCGGCGCTTTGCCTGACGAAAAGAAATAAAGCGGTAAAAAACAAAAAAGAATAAATAAAAAGGGAGGATAGGATGAGTAAAAAATTTACGGTTTTGCTGTGTGTTTTGGCTTTGGCACTGACCTTGTCGGGCGTTTTTGCGCAGAATGTTCGCGTGAATGCGTACGAACAGGCGGACGTGCTGTCCTCGTCTTTGACGACGGTGACGGAGGAAGGGGAAAAGGCGATCGATCCCGCCTGGGACGCGACCGCTTTGGGCGACACGAGCGTCGAATATGCGAACGGCGTGAGCGAGAATTACCTGTATCTGACGGGCGAACCCATGCAAATGCAGTTTGCCACGCCGATCACGCAGCACAAAGACGTGGTGCTGGAATTTGACTACATGGCGGAGAGCAATGCAAACAGTTACATGGGTTATATGCAGTTCGGGCCTTTTGCGGGGCGCAATCCGGCGAACATGTCGGAAGGCACATGGCCGATGTTCAACTATATGAGCCAGCAGGTGATCGATTCTACGATCAGCGGCGGCGCATACGTCATGAAAATACAGGATCTTCGCGAAGGGGCGGATGCACCCGTTCAGGACACGGCGACGTTCAATTACGGCTTTGTTCCGGGAAACCGTATCCGCATGACGTTTGAAGTGGAATCGGGGGATGCGTACATTGCGCAAAAGCCGATCGGAAGCGATGCGGAATTTACGGACGATGTGCGCATCGTAGGGTTCATGCAGGGGCCTACCGATCATCAGATCTCTGAATCTGCGCCCTGCTATTTTATGTGGTGTACATACCGTCAGGTCATGCTCGGCGATCTTGTTCTCCGTTACAGGGACGGCGAGATCATTCACGACGTGAATTTCGACACGGATCTTCGTCTGCATTGGGGGAATTTTCTGAACGGAAATCACATGATCAACGTTGACAGGCCCACCTGGCAGGTAGTCAGCCCGATCTTTGACGGGATGAATACGGGCGAGCGTCTGGTTTTGAAAGAAGAGATCGTGAAAACGGAAGCCTGGGCATCGACGAAGAAAACGGTGTTTGAGATCAACACAGCGGTTCGCATGATCGACATGACGGCAGCGGATCAGTCTTTCGGGTTCCTGTTCGGAATGCAGAACGCAAACGATGCGTGGAATGCGGAAGGCGTCGTGTACGTGAAATTCTGGAGAGATTCGAACTTTACGGGGTATATGGACGTATTGCGCGACGGTGTACCTGTCTATACGAATCCCGTGCCTTTGGATAATCTTTTGCGCAACAATTATGCTCTGAGGATCGTCGGGTATTCGGACGGGCAGCTGGAAATTTACATCAACGGCGTTATCCGCGGCGGATACAGCGTGGGGGATATGTACGGAAAGATGGCGATCGTATCCGAAGGGGAAGGTGAGTCCCGTTTCGGGTTCGGTTCGGAGTTCACGGTGACGCGCTATGCGGACGTCGTCTATGAAAGGGCGGATCAGGCGATCAACTTCAACGCATTGCAGGGGAGCGAAGAACCCGCATACGTGGACGAAGCCAAGTGGTACATGAATTCGACATCGGCGGCATTCTTTGCGGACGAAGAAGCGGCGAAGGGTCTGCACATTGCGGAAGACGGCACTCTGTTCTTTGAGGGTACGACGGACGGTTCCATGTTTGCGCCCAAAGGACAGTACGGAAACTTTATCCTCGAATTTGACTTCTATAACTTTGCGGCGGCAGACAAACCCGCGCAGAGGACGGATGAATGGACGCATGGGTACAGCTCGCTGGGCGTATCGTTCGGAAAATCTTCGTACGATGCCAACTGGGCGTCCGCGAAAATTCTCATGTTCGATACGGAAACGCTTGTTTTCCAGGCATTGAACGACAGTCCCGTAACGACGGGGTCGGCGCCGATTTCGACGGCGGGAAAATGGAACAGATTCAAGATCGTGGCGCAGAACAACACGGTGACCGTGTATGCCTGTGAGCTGACGGAAGGCAAGGAAGATTACACCTCAGCCGATTATGTGCAGGTCGGGCAGTTCACGTGCCAGAACCAGGCGGGGTATGTATCTTTCGGTTCTACGGAAGGCGGATATTTCAAGGTAGACAACATCCGCATCACGAATATTGATGAAGGCATGGACGGGTATGTCGATTTTGCGCCGATCGCGGACGATTACGGTCCCGCGAACGTAACCGCAGTTTCCGTCAACGAAGCATACGGCACGGTGACGGGCGGCGGCGCCTGCACGTTGGGTGATTCGGTTTCGGTGACGGCGGCGGCGCAACCGCATTATGCGTTTGTGGAGTGGCAGGATGCGAGCGGAGCCGCGGTATCCGAAGAAGCGTCTTACACGTTTACGGTACTCAGCCGTGAAGTGTCGCTCAAAGCGGTGTTTGAGGCGGTTTCTTACAACGTGACCGTTGCGGCAAACGATGATACGATGGGCACGGTTTCGGGTGCGACGTCGGCCGTATTCGGTACGGAAGTGACGGTGAGCGCGACGGCGAACAAATACCACAGCTTTGTAGCGTGGAAGGATGCGGAAGGTACGACGGTATCCGAAAGTGCCGAATACACATTCAGCGTGGCGGGGAATACTTCTCTGACGGCAGAATTTGCGAGAGATTCCTATACCGTTACGGCGACGGCGAACGATGCGGCGTACGGAACGGTCAGCGGCGCAGCGACGGTGCAAGGCGGCGATTCGGTTACCTTGACGGCGACGGCGAACAGCGGGTACACGTTTGTGCGCTGGGAAGACGCGTCGGGGAACAGTTTGTCGGCGTCGGCAGAGTACACCTTTGTACCCGAAAGCGATGTGACGGTCGTTGCGGTCTTCAGCGAAACTCCCGTGACGATCACGGTGACGGTATCCGACGAAGCGCACGGCACGGTGACGGGCGGCGGAACGTACGTCAAAGGGGACAGCGTGACGCTTACGGCGACGGCGAAGACGGGCTACACTTTTGTGCGCTGGGAAGATGCGGACGGAAAGAGCGTATCGACGGACGCGGAATACACGTTCACGGCGAGCGCGGACGCGACGTACAAAGCGGTGTTCGAAGTGAAAAACGTGACGATCACGGCGACGGTATCCGACGAAGCGCACGGCACGGTGACGGGCGGCGGAACGTATTCCGAAGGGGCGAGCGTGACGCTTACGGCGACGGCAAAGATGGGTTATACCTTTGTGCGCTGGGAAGATGCGGACGGAAAGAGCGTATCGACGGACGCGGAATACA
>ERZ1106920.30-NODE-30-length-16586-cov-6.767165_pt1 | contig 16586 bp, 14 predicted proteins | sample MGYA00403655_ERZ1106920 | MGnify/ENA primary metagenome ERZ1106920 (study PRJEB35170, sample SAMEA104062438) | human gut metagenome | biome: human gut; feature: human-associated habitat; material: faeces | place: Denmark | collected 2012-06-26 ... | reverse complement strand
TTTCCCCCGAAATTTTCACATCGCCTTTCAGCAGCAAACAGTTCCTGCCCAAAAAGCTGAACCGCCGAAATACGGCGCTTTGTCAGCTCAGCACGCTTTTCCTGTATTTGGAAGGGGTTACGCCCACGTATTTTTTAAAGATCTTGATAAAGTAGTTTCCGTCCCGATATCCTACGCACTCCGAGACGTCTTCCACCGATCTCCCTTCCATCAAGAGTTCTTTTGCCCTGCTGACACGCACTTTTGTCAGATAATCGCTGAACGTTACCCCCATTTCACGGCGAAACAGGTGGCTTAAATAGTAACTGCTCACAAATACGTTCTGCGCCAGGATGTCCAGATTCAGATCTTCAAAATAATGTGCGTTGATATACTGAATCGCTTTATACAAATGCTCGCTCGTGTTTTTCTTGCCGCGGCTTTCATACACCGCGTTGAGAAATCCGTCCAGGATCTCCACCGTTTCGCGGCAGATATCCGAAAAATCCGCATTCTCCAAAAGCAGGCGAGAACTTTTCTTGATCACGCCCGTAAGCGTTGCAAGGGGCGCTCCCGCCTCGACCGCACTGCGCGACAAAAACGCCGTAAATTCGTAAAGTTTCGCCTTCACGATCTCCAGATCTCCGCTCGCATACGAAAAAATTTCGTTCAGAAAACGGTTGATGATCTGCTTTGCCTGGTTCTTATCCCCCATCTGTACCGAAGCGATCAGCTCCTTTTCCAGTTCGATCGGGTATTTGTTGTAGTGCGGCTGGGATTCGCGGATCTGCATTTCTTTTGCCGCGCGCAGCCGCTCCATATTCATCTTAGAAATTTCAAGGCGCTGACCGATATACTTCCGCTCTTCCTGCAGCATATACCGTATGAGCATGGTCAGCGTTTCCGCGATGCTCGTCATGCTCTTGCAATCGATCTGGCGGATGCCCGAAGGATCGCATTTTTGCGTATCCAACCCTACTTTTTCACATTTTTTGCGGAATTCTTCCGCAAAAAACTCGTCCTTATCCCATAAAACGACAGGCCCCGTGGTAATAAAACCGAGCAGTTCCTCTTCCAGTACGAGAGGCGTAATGCACATGATCAGTCCGCAAGGCGTTTCATAAATATAAGCCGAACCGATCTCCGCCGCCTTTTTCCCGCTGAACACTATGCTTTCGCGGCATGCAAAATGCCCCTTGCCGTATTCACAGATACAGCCGGGGTTGCGCACGCACAACTGCTCTTCACCGTCCGCTCCGTACAGCGCGACGTCCATCCCGCTCGTCAGCGAATAATTCCGCAGCAGTTTTTCCAGTTGTTTGAAATTCAAGATCTGCTTGAGTCCCGCTTCATTCAGTTTCATTGCCGCCTAAAAACACCAAAGTGAAATAAGTTACGGTGTTCTCACCATTAGTATAATTGATTTTTGCCTTTTTGGCAAGGGAAACGACGTTGATCCCGCCCGCTTCCACCGAACTTTTCGCCTTTTCGGGAAAGCGGCAAGGCTCGGGGAATGCACACTTTTTACAGACGTTACAGCCGCCCGCCCCCAGCATGACACTCCCTTGCGGAAGGACGGGACGGATCAGATCTTCCACTTTTTCATGCTCCGTCCGTGCAATTTCCATGCCTTCGATGTCATAGCTGTCCTCAATATCGTGTCTGGTCGTGAACACGAACGCATGCGGATATTTTGCATACTTTGCTTTCAGTTCTTCCAGCGTACCCACATTGGGCGGACACTGCCAGGATTTATTGTAATTCCCGCAGAAGTTGGCTTCGCATGCCGCAACCACTTCTTCGGAGAATTCGATATCCTGAAAGTCAAGTTCCGCATACTGCCAGATCCTGCCTTCCGCCGCTTCCAAAGCGGCTTGTGTCGATTTACGCATTTTCTTCTCCGAAATTCATATTTTCGATGTACGCATCCATAAATTCGGGTGACGCCGAAAGATCCAGATACTCCGCCCCGCGCGCAATCGATTCAGCTCTTTTTACGCTTTCCTGCCTGCAAAGGCACTCTCTTGCTCCTGCCAGAGCCGTATTGCCCACCGCCACGATCTTATCCGCCAGCGCCGCAGGGAACAACCCCACTTTCACAGCGTTTTTCTTGTCGAGATAAAATCCGAGCCCGCCCGCCACATACAGACGATCGAGCTTTTCATACGGCACGCCCGCCGTGGAAAGCAAAACACAAATGCCCGCACAGACTGCGCTTTTCGCAAGCTGAAACGCGCGCACGTCGCCCTGCGAAATATAAACTTTTTCGCTGATATAATACTTTGACATCCCGTCCGCAAAGGCGCCCGTTTCGTCAATGACGCCCTTTTGCACCATAAGCGCGATCGCATCCACAAGTCCCGCGCCGCAGATGCCCGTCGCTTCGCCGCCGCCGATGACCGTGTACGAGATCTTGCCGTCCTTTTCGCACACGCTGTCGATCGCGCCCGACACGCCGCCTGTGCCGCATACGATGTTCGCCCCTTCAAAACACGGCCCCGCCGCCGTGGAAGTGGCATACAGCTTCCCGTGCGCGTGCAAAATCATTTCCCCGTTCGTCCCGATGTCCGCCAACAGGTTCACGCCGTCCTCTATGCGCGCCGCCAAGGCTCCGACCACGGCATCCGCCCCGAAATACGCCGAAGCCGAAGGCAAGATCACCGCTTCTTCCGCCGCCAGCCCCAGTTCTTCACCCGTAAGGCGCACCGTGTCCAGAAACTCCGCACGGAAAGGATATTGCCCGATGCCGTGCACGTCCTTTCCCAAAAACAGGTGCAGCATCGTCGTGTTGCCGCAAACGGTCAGTCGTTTGAGTTTTCCGAACGCAAACTTTTTATCAAAATACTCTATCGCTTCGCGCGTCTGCGCAAGCACACTTTCCTGCAACAGCCGCCCTTTGCCCTCGTCTGCCGCCGCAATGCGGCTGAGAACGTCTGCCCCGTACGCCCCCTGACGGTTCAGCGTTCCGAATTTGTCCAGTTCTCTGCCCGTCTTCAGGTCAGTCAGCGAAAAGGCAAGCGTCGTCGTGCCGATATCCAGCGCCATGCCCAATCCTTCCTCGCCGTCCGTGCGCGATCCGTTCGTCGCCGCATAGGTCAGTCCGCTCCCCTCCGTTTCGAAAACTTCCACGAACGCATCGCTTTTTACCGTCGCAAGGCAGGACAGCACATACCCGTCCTTCTCGCCTTCAAACGCCCCTTCGATCACGCGCACGCGGCACTTGCCGCACTTTCCGTTGCCGCCGCAGCGCGCCGCGATCGCATATCCTTTTTTCTGCAAAAACGAGAGAAGATTTTCTCCCTTTTCACAGTTGTATTCTTTTGTCTTCGACCCCGATAAAACTTTTATAAGCATGGCACTTCCCAACCGTTTTCCGAAAGCAGTTTCACGCAATCTTCTACGCTGTAACCGCGGCCGTGCGACGTTTCCGCCGCCGTATCCCGCGGATTCACGCCGTATTCCGCGTACAGCTGATTCACCCCTGCCGGCATGGCCGCAGGATTTACTTCATGCACGTTCATGGAAACGGGCGGCCGCACGGCAAGCATCGCCACCGCCGCGATCTTTGCAAGCTCGCGCGACGTGATCTCACCTGCATCCTGCTTGCGCGTGCCGCGCACTCCGACGCGCCGCATCACTGCCATATACTTTACTTTCAGCCGCTGCGCGCGCAGGATCTCATCCGCAATTTCGCCGTATGTATGTTCTTTCCCGATCGGCTCCACGCAATAGTACAGATCCAGCCCCGCCGACGCGATCGCATCCAGCGTTTCTTCCCGTTTCTTTACGGGAATATCCGTATCCGTTCCCTCGCGCAGCCGCACGATATGATACGCTCCCGTTGCGCCGTTTTCGCGCAGTTTCTTTGCATACGTACTGTCAAAATCGCCCGTATTTACCACCAGACGCATCTGCGGAGGAATCGTTTGCCGCACCGCTTTTACGACGCCGAGAAACGCTTCTTTGTCGTAACATTCCGTAGTCATCAAAAACAGATCGCTGACCTGCGGCGTGACGGCTTTTTGTACTTCTGTGAGCACCTCTTGTGCCGTGCGCGTGAACCTTCCTCTCACCACAAAGTGCGATTTTGCCATCGAACAGAATGAACAATTCCCCGCGCAGGGATTGCTGTCCAGCCCGATCTGACAAAAAACGTATCCCCTGCGGAAGGTGCGCCGCGCATACGCTTCCGACTCAGCCAGCAATTCGTAAAAATCTGCCGAATTTGTGTCGATTGCAAGCAACCGCTCGATTTCCGCCTTCGACGTAAGTTTTTCCTTTGAAAAATTCAGCATAACGTAAACGTGACCCCGCTCTCTTTTAAAACCTGCTCCGCTCTCTCGCGCAGGGAAAATTTCCCCGCGCCCAGCAGGATCAGAAAATTTCCTTCCTTGTCCGTCTTTTCCCAATGCGCCGTTCCGTCGGCAAATTCAAATACCGTATATCCGTTTTCACGTCGGACGATTCCCTTTATGCGGTGACAGAACTTTGAAAGATCTCTGCCCAGTGCGCAAAGCACATCCTCGGACAAAACGTCCGCAAACTCCGCTTTCGCTTTCTGTACCGTGATATCTTCGATCTGCGCAGGCAGACTGCGCTCTTTTACCGCAAAATTCTCGTTCGGGAGCCGCGCGCCCGTCGTCAGGTACAGCGGCGCACCTGTATTCAGGGCGCGCACCGCGTTTTCCAGCCGCAAAAGGGATGTTTCGTCCGAAAGATCCGTCTTGTTGATCAGAATGACGTCCGCAGCCGCGATCTGCATTTTGACCGAATTCAATGAATACAGTACCTTTTCCGCATTCCGTGCGTCCACGATGCACACCGCGCCCCGCATACGATACGGAACTTTCGCGCGGGTGTTGATAAACGACATGATTTTGCGCATCTGAAAAGGATTGGAAAGCCCCGACGTTTCCACGATCACGCGGTCATACCCTTCTTCCGACAGCGCGATCATCGCTTCCGCAAACTTTTCGCTGCGGCAAGTGCAGAACACCGAACCGTCGAAAATGCTCTCCACTTTCACCGCGCTGTGTTCCAGAATCGCGCCGTCTACGTCTTTTGCGCCGAAATCGTTCACCAAAACCGCATTCCGCCCCGGATGCCGCGCCAGAAAATCTTTGACAAACGTCGTCTTTCCGCTGCCCAGATACCCCAGGACAAACCACGCGTCCGCCATCAGAGCTTCGCCTCGATTTCCTTGCTCAGCTCATCCAACCCCGGTATGATCGACGAATATTTGAGTTCGCCGTTGATCAGCATGCTCGGCAGTTGTTTAATCCCCATTTTCATCACGCGCGCTATGTTCTCTTTTACCGTGAATTTGTATTCCACCACATCGATCTTGTCGCCGTATTTCTCTTTCGCCGCATTTGCCATGCCCATCATGTAAGTACACGCCGCACAGCTGGAGGAATCCAGCGTGAATACTTCGATCAAAGGCTTTTTCAGATGCGCGTAGTCGGGGATCACAATGTCGAATTTGCTGTAATCGGTCGCTTCGTAATTCCTGACCAGCTCTTTAACCTTTTCGTATTCGAGTACCGCCTGCGCCGCGCCGATCGTGTTTTCCACCGGCACATCGTACGGCATGTCACAGCCCGGCGATACAATAAAGTTGTGGTTGCTGTCCTTTACGCTGTCGATCAGCTCCACCACGTATTTCATATTGTCCTGCTGCGAACCGTGCAGCATCACCGTCGTCAGCGGAATATTTCCGCCCACCGCCACATCGTATTTCTCCGTGATCGGACGGATATCCGCAATGCGGATATTTTCGTCCACGGAAACGGAATCGGGTTTCGTCTTGCACATACATTCGATGTTCCGCGTCGCGTCGCCGCAGACAAAGAAAGAGCTGAATACGCCCATTTTTCGGATCTCGTCAAAGATCTTCGTGTACGGCGCCGACAAAAATTCTTCAAAATGATCGGAACTGATCTGCGAAACCAGAGGATCCACCACCGCGATCACATCCATGCCCGCTTCCACGTACAGCTTCGCTTCCGCAATGATAAAATCTGCACAATACGCGATCAGCTCGGAAACATATTCGGGCTCGTCGAACATGTCCATGAATATTTCCGTGCCGCGCAGATGCGACGCCAGCGTGAACGGCCCGCATACCAGTCCGTATAACGCCGTCGTTTCCCCCACGCTCGCTTTCAGCCGCTCCATCGTCCGCAGAATCATCGGCAGTCTGCCGCTCTCTTTCGTCGGCATCTTGCAACGGCAGGGTATCAGCCGCGCTTCATCGTACGGATGCGTCTTGACCGTCGGCGGCGTGTCTTCCGACCATTGCAGCTCACACCCGAGTATCTCCGCTTCCACCTGCAGATCAAACAGAACCGGCTGCCCGTCCGGGCGGTACAGCTTGTTCACTTCCATCAGTGCGTCATACAGTTTCTCTTCGTCTTTGAGTACCTGGATCGCCGTCGCACCCGTCAGCTTCCCCGCATGGATCCCCGCAAACGGCACCCACGCCGGCCGCTCCGCCCTCTTATGCTGCAATATATCAAACAATAGTTGCTTTCCCATTCTCTTATTTCCTTTCTTTTTGCTGAATTTTCGCCGTTTCCCTGCTATCCGTTAAACAAGATAGGAACGGTACATATTAAGAAAGGCAGCCCGCAGGCCGCCTTTTTCGCACCGATTGCTCAGTCAAAATACGAACGCGCTTTCTCCGCCGCGCTCGCCGCGTCCGGCGTATACGCATCCGCTCCGATCTCATCCGCAAACGCCTGCGTTACCGGCGCTCCGCCGACCATCACTTTCACCTTGTCGCGAAGCCCCGCCGCTTTCAGCGCTTCAATGATATCTTTCTGGTACATCATCGTCGTCGTCAGAAGCGAAGACAGACAAACGATGTCCGCATTGTTGTCTTTCACCGCCTGCACCACTTTATCCGCATCGCAGTCCACGCCGAGATCGACCACACGGATCCCCGTTCCTTCGATCATCATCTTGACGAGGTTCTTTCCGATATCGTGCAGATCGCCCTTGACCGTGCAGATTACCGCCGTACCGACAGGCTCTACTCCCGATTCCGCCAGCGCGGGTTTCAATACCGCCAAAGCTGCATTCATCGCACGCGCCGCGATCAGTACTTCCGGTACAAAAATTTCATTGTTCTTGAATTTTTCCCCGACGATCCCCATTCCGACGATCAGACCCTGCGTCAATATGTCTTTCGGCGACGTTCCCGCCGCAAGCTCTTCCGTTACCAACGCCGCCAGATCTTTCGCCTTGCCGCGCTGCAGCAAAGCAGACATTTCTTCAAATCTCGCCATCTCTCCTCATTGCCTCCATGCAATTCTTATCTCTATTATACACCCGTCTTTCCCAAATTGATATGGCTTTCTTTGTTGCAAAAGAGTAAAATCTTGCTCTTTACCCGCCTCTTCAGACTTTCAGATAGAAAAATTTTGCTATTTCTGTATTTTTTTGTCCGCCGCGAATATTACAGGCGCGCCCGCGCTTTCGATTCCGCCCGTGAATTTTTTAGTTTGCCGCCGCTCCGCAAAAATTGCGGAGCGGCGGCAAACTTCCAACGCAAATACCGCATGCCCTTTACGGCTTGATTTTTTTGATCTCGTCGATATAGTATTGCACCAGCTCCCACTTTGTGCCGGGCATCAGACGATGGTCGGGACAAGGAATATACCCGCCCAGATCGGTCAGCCTGCGGATACGTTCGATCTCCGCATCCACCGCCGCTTTGTTCTTGCGCAGGGCCGTTTTATCCACCGCACCCACGCCGCGCATTTCTTTGCCGAATTTCTTGCGCGCAGGCTCGAACTGGTCGCCCCATGTCCCGATCTCGATCGGAAACATCGTATTCACTCCGTTTTCAAACCAGATCGGCAACAACTTTTCCGTCACGCCGTCGCAATCCAGCGATATAATATCTATGCCGTATTTTTTGCACAGCTCGTTGCGCTTTTTATAATGCTTTGCACACAGTTCTTCAAACATTGCAGGCGAGATCAGCGGCCCGTTCTTGAAACAAATATCCTCCCAATAATGCGCAAAATCAAACTTTGCCCCCGTTTTCAGCACCGCTTCCGCCACCTTATACTGCATATCCGCGTAGGTATCGATGATCTCCGCAAACAGATCGTAGTCGTCGCAGATCATGTACGACATCCCCACCACCGACAGCATACTGCGGATATCCCCCAGGACGCTGCCGAGATGCAGCCCGATCGGCGTATCGCCGCGATCCTTTTCAAACTGTTCCTTAAAATATTCAACCGGCACCCTGTCCGCCGAAAATTGCATTTTCGGCTTGTACAGCTCTTCAAACGCCGCACGGTCTTTCAAGAGATAATCGTCTTCCGCAGGGATCGAGCCCGCACCGTCGCGCACCCGCTCGATCAGCCCCAAATAGTTCTGCACGCGCTTGAATCCGTCCGGAAGCACTTCCAATACCTTCGTTTCAAAACAGGGGGAAAGCCCCATATTCCCGCCGCGTACCCTGTACCAGTTGAAATCCCAGCCCAGTATCTCGTTCAGCCGCGCGTCCGCCTCGTTGCCGTCCGCCCAAGCCGCCGCAAGTTCCTTGCTGATATGCCCCTGTTGCGCCCATTCGTCCAGCAGCTCGTTCCAGTACCCGAAATGCACCGCAGGTAAACGGTCGACCCCTTTGTAATGCAAAAGATTGTATGCTCGTTCCCGATTTGTCATTCTTTTTTCCCCTTTTTATGGATTTCTTCTGTATTGTATCATCTTTATTTTGTCAATACAATAGCCGCCCTTGCGGAAAAATATGCAGAAATTGCTTTTCAATTCCCCCGCCTTGTGTTACAATGAGATCGTCAAAGGATCCCGAAAGGAGAGAAACAGCGTGTACCTGAAATTTCAGAACGACGTGCGCGAACAGCATAACGTCTTTGCCGCCGTACAGAACGACCTTTTCCCCCTGCTCAGCCTGTCGGTCATGGCCGCCGGAGAATTCCGATGCGGCAAAAATTACCTCACCGAACGCGAGGGATACAACTGCTATCTTATGCTGTTCACCCTCGGCGGACAGGGGAAACTTGCCTACCGCGGCAAAACTTTCACCGTAAAGCCGGATACGGTCATGCTCATCGACTGCAACGAATGGCAAAAATACGGCACCGACGGAAAAGATTGGCATTTCCGCTTTGTCCACTTCAGCGGCACGGCCGCCGCGTACCTTTACGATAACATTACCGCGGGCGACCGCTTTGTCATCCCCGTCCGCGATACCGTTACCTTCCGCGCCGCACTGAACGAACTCTTTTCCGCACCGCGCGTGGTTCTGCCCCAAGAATTTTTAAAATGTTCCGCCGCACTCGGCGAAGCCTTCGCTCTCCTGCTGAGCGAACAAAATTCTGCCGAAAACCGCGTGCGGCCGCGCGCACGCATCCTGCGCGCCAAAGAGATCATCGAAAAAAATTATGCAAAACCCGTCTCGCTCGATGAACTCGCCGCCGAATGTTTTCTGTCCAAATTCTATTTCGTGCGCTTGTTCCGCCTGCATACGGGTTTTTCTCCCGGCGCATACCTGCGTTCCTTCCGCATCACGCAGGCGCAAAATCTTCTCAAATCGACCGACGACGGCATCGAGGAAATCGCCGAACGCGTCGGCTATACAGACGTTTCCGCTTTTATCCGCGCTTTCCGCCAAGTTACGGGACTGACGCCGAATCAGTTCCGCAACCTTTAAAATACATCTGTCCCCGAAAATATTCCGCATCCCCTTTTGAAACTGATCTTTCCGCCCCCCGCTTGCCGCGCATTCCGAAATTATCTGCAGGCATATTTCAAAATGATCATAGAGCCCCGAAGACTGCTTCGGGGCTCTATGATCATTTTTTCTGATTTTTCCGATACTGCAAAGGGGTGACACCTTTCAGGCGACGGAAAATCGTAAGGAAATTGGCGGGGTTTGCAAACCCGCAGCGACGGCCGATCTCCTTCACGGTAAGACGGGAGCCACTGAGCAGTTCGCAGCATTTTTCCACCCGAACTTTGGACAAATAATCGCAAAAACGTTCTCCGAGCACACGATGAAATACCACCGAAAAGTAGGCGGGCGAATACCCCGCAACGTCTGCGCACTCGGCCAGCGTCAAACATCTTGCGAAATTTTCTCCCACATAATCGACGGCGGCTTTCAGTTTTTCAAAATGCCTGTACCGATCCCCCGCCGATACGCGCGGATGATGCCTGTATAACAGCGTCAAAAGCTGCAGAAGTTTTGCCTTGATCATCAGTTTGTAACCGTCCTCGCGCCGCCTGTATTCCGCCGCGATCTCGCCCGTCAGCCCTGCGATCTCTTTCCCGTATTCCGCCGACGACGGTACAAGATTCGCAAAAACTTCTTCACTGTTGAAAAAATTTTCGATGTAGCGGTAGTCCACCTCGTCCGCTCCGCGCCAGACAAATTCGGGACGAAAGCCGATCACGGTCACCTGCGCCCGCTCATGCGTCCCGCGCACGGCGTGCGGCTCAAGATGGTTGACGATCACCGTGTCGCCGACCCCCGCCTCCACTTCGCGCTCCCCGAAACGGTATACGATCTTTCCGCCTTTCACCCCCGTAATTTCCAGATAATTGTGAAAATGCGCATCTTTCATGACCGTATCCTGTGTATAGACAAACTCCTCCAGAAAAAAACCGAAGCCCTGCTCCATCTGCCATTCATCATGAATCGTCTTCATTCCGCACTCCTTTTCTATTATAACACATCCGAAAAGATTTGGTATATTTTTTTAAAATTATGGTATCTTTTGATTTTTTCTTTTTTGATGTGCTTTCTTTACTTGTATTTTTCTATGTGCTATACTGAAAAAAAAGCATTCGAACAAGAAGGGGAAAAACTTTTATGACGATATCCGAACGTTTTAAAAATTTTATGGAAGGCAAACCGATCGACCGATTGCCTGCGATCGAATGGGCGCCCTATTGGAACCTCACGGTCAACCGCTGGAGAGAAGAGGGGCTGCCTGCCGATTGCGTGACCCCGTACGACATCCAGAACTATTTCGGACTGGATAAATGCTGCCAGAGTTATTTCACCTGGCAGACCGCACAGACACCGCAGCCGCAGGAATACGGACACGGGATCATCCGCGACGAAGCTGACTACGAAAAAATCTTGCCTACCCTATATCCGGAACCCAGCCTTCCCAAAGAACACATTGAATGGCTGAAAAAAACGCATGCGGACGGCGACACGCTGCATTTCTTTACCGTAGAAGGATTTTTCTGGCAGCCGCGCGTATTACTGGGCATCGAACCGCATCTTTACAGTTTTTACGATCAGCCCGAACTGTACCACCGCATCTGCGAGGACAACGCCGCATGGATCAAAAAGGTGTTCGAATACGCCATGAACGTATTTCCCTTTGATTTCATGAGTTTTGCCGAAGACATGAGCTACAACAACGGCCCGATGCTCTCCAAAGAAACGTTTGACGAATTTCTGATGCCTTACTACAAAAAGACAATGCCGCTTCTGAAAGGATATACTTACAGCTTTGTGGACAGCGACGGCGACATCACCAAAGCGGTGGATTGGTATGCCGAAGCGGGTGCGGACGGCATGTTCCCGCTGGAACGACAGGCAGGCGTGGACGTATCCCTGTATATCCGCAAACAACCGCAAATGGCGTTTATCGGGCATTTCGACAAAATGTGCATGAAGTTCGGCGAAGAAGCGATGACGCGCGAATTTGAACGGCTTCTTCCCTCCGCGCGGAAAGGAAAAGTACTCTTTTCCTGCGACCACCAGACCCCGCCCGACGTTTCCATCGAAAACTACAGAATTTACGTGCGGCTGCTGAAAAAGTACGCAGTCCTGGCCGCACAAAAATAATTTCTCTGTAAGCGCTCCGAAGGCGCTTGCGGTTTCGGCACAAATACCGCCGGACAGAGCCTGCAATTTTGCTCTGTCCGGCGCTTTTTTCGGTCTGTCCGAAAAGACGGTCTTAAAGAAAGCAATATAAAACACCGCCCGCAATAAACACTTCCGCCACCCTGCCATGACAGCAAAGCCCGTCCGCACAAAATTTTTGCGCGGACGGGCTTTCATTGCAGTAAAAGCCGCCGAAAGCAAAATGCTTTCGGCGGTACCATTTTGAATTCGTATTCTTTTCTTCCCGAAGATCACGCTTTCTCGATCGCAGCCGTCATGCGATTCGCTTCGCCGATCCTGCGCATACATCCTTCCGAAAATTTCGGCGTACGGTCATACCGATATAAGCCGTTTTGCTCCTGCTCGATATCGTAAAGCTGCGTATAACAAAATCCGGACAGCTTTTTATACGAAAAGAGCAGTTGCACTGTCTTGCAGTAATTTTCCGCAAATTGCTTTTCATCCGAAATCGAATCATATCCCCACGCCGTCTGTTCCTGCACGCACTGAGTCTGGTTTATCCGTCCGCCGCCGAACGTTACGCCGCCGAATTCACTCAGGTGCTGCGGCTCTCCCGCATAAGAGATCCCTTCGGACGGCAGGTACATACACATAAAATCCGCCTTTCCTTCCGCCAGTTCATCCATCCGCTTTTTCAGTACGGGATACTCGTCATAACAATGAAAATCGGCAATATCCGTCTTTGTACCGTGCATGCCCCCGCTCACGTCCACGCACGGACGGGTCGGATCCAACGCTTTCGTGACCGCATACACGCCGTCTACAAACCGAAGATCGCGCGTCTTTGCAGGATTGTCCAGCTCTCCCCACGTTTCGTTCAACGGACACCACACCACAATGCTCGGGCGATTAAAATCCCGCTCTACGGCTTCACTCCATTCGCTCACAAACTCGCCGAACCCGTCCAGATCCGAATAGTCGACGCCCCAGCTCGCATACTCTCCCCAGACCAGAAATCCGCGCTTATCACACTCATATAAATACCTCGGATCGAACAGCTTCTGGTGCAGGCGCGCACCGTTGAACCCCAACGAGATCGCCCTTTCAATATCCGCCGCAAAATCCGTGTCCTGCGCCGGCGTATAAACTCCGCCCGGATAATACCCCTGATCCAATACCAGCCGCTGGAATACTGATTCGCCGTTCAACAAAAACCGATAGCCGTCGTACCGCACTTCCCGCAATCCGAAATAGGAATGCACTTCGTCTTCCTCAAAGCGCAAAGTCACGTCATACAGGTTCCCCTCTCCGACCTGCCAAAGCCGCTTTTCTGACAATTCCACCGAAAACTCAGCCGCATAGTTCACATTTCCGCTGTACGTACCGACAATTTTTTCACCAAACCGCACTTCAACGGAGAGGTTTCCGCTTCCTTGCGTACAAACCGCCATCTTCACGCGCCCCCTTGCGGCGTCCGGATAAAACCGAACGCGTTTGAGATAGTTTTGCGGCACGATCTCCAGCCACACGCTCTGCCAGATCCCCGTGCATCTCGTGTAAAAACAGCCGTAAGACTTCTCTTTGCAGGACTGCTTGCCGGTGGGATTGCGTTCGGATAAATCATTCCGCACCTGTACTTCCAAGAGGTTTTGCCCTTCTTTCAGAATCTTTGTGATCTCAAACGCAAAAGGAGTGTAGCCGCCCCTGTGCTCGCCCGCAAACGTGCCGTTCACAAAGACGCGGGCGCGGTTGCTGACGGCGCCAAAATGCAGAAACACCCTTTTCTGCGGCCGATCATGCCACGCAAACTCCCTGCGGTAAACGCACGCATGCAAAAAACCCGTGTATCCGATGCCCGACAATTCAGATTCCGGACAATATGGCACACGGATCTTTCCGCTTGCTTCTTCGGAAGAAAACTCCCATTCTCCGTCCAGTAATATTGTATTTTCGCGCGCAAACTGCGGTTCAGGCATCTGTGCTGTTTTTTCCATGGTTTTTGCTCCCGTTCTTGTGTTGTCGACCTGTTTCGTCAGGGTCTTTTTCTCTTTCGCCGCCGAAAATTTACTTCTGCGTTGGCTCCGTCCGTGTCCGACCGCGCCGTGTTCAGACTTCCTTCCGATCGGTACCTGCTGATTCCGTCGGCGCATCTTTCCGCGTACGGCGCGCGGTCGCAATGCGCACGAACGCAGATTTTTCCTGCCGTACGGTTTTTATTCCTCCAGCGCTCGCATGACCGACTCTTTGCAGAAAGCCCCGACAGCACCTTTGTGCTGCACGGTCAAAGAGCCGCAGACGTTCCCCATCCGCAGTACCTTGTTCCAATCGCGTTCCCCTGCGTCCATGGCACTCAGAACACCCGCAAAAAAAGCATCCCCCGCGCCCGTCGTATCCAACGCCCGAACGGGACGGATCGGCTCCTTCCAGATCTTCCCGTCCGCACAGACCATGCTTCCGCCCGAACCGAGCGTCACAAACACGATCTTTCCGCCGTCAGCTTTTTCAAGCAGTTTTTCTTCCGCCGTCGCGGCATCCGAAAACAGCGAAAGTTCTTCTTCCGACAGCTTCACAATGTCTGCCTTCTCCAAATACTTCCCGTAAACGGAAACCGCCTCTTCTTGGCTCTTGAAAATATCGTCGCGGTAATTGACGTCAAAACTGACTCTTTTGCCTGCCTTGCGCGCACTTTCGATCAGCGCGTCCGCAAACGCCCTGCCTTCCGCCTCCGAAAGCATCAGCGAACCCAAATGCACGATATCCGCCGCCGCCACGATCTTTTCCACCGCAGAAAGGGGCAGCGCATAGTCCGCCGTATGCTTGCGGTAAAAACTGAAACGCCGCTCACCCTTTTCGTCCAGTTCCACAAACGCGAGCGTCGTGTTCCTTTCGGGATCCTTTCCCACATCCAGAAAATCAAACCCCTTTCGCGCCGCAAAATCCGCAAGAAAATCTCCGATCAGATCCCGCCCCACTCTGCCGCAGAATCCGCATTCCGTGCCGAGATCTTTCATACCGCACGCAACATTGAACGGCGCGCCGCCCGCATACCGCTCGTAAAACGTGCGCCCGCCTTCCGTTTTGCCGATCATATCGGCAAGTATCTCTCCGACACAAACAATCATATCGTCCTCCTTCTTTTACCGCCGCCCGTACGGCAGGCAAACGCGGCGCGTCTGCCTTTTTCGGCCGTCCTGCCTGCCGCTTTTGCATCTGTCCGAACTTTAAAATCACTCATTTCAAGCGGTTCACGCCCGCCGCGCCGCAAACATTCAGACTAAGTATCTCTATCTGCCTGCTTTGCCCGCAAAGTACGGCGCCAGCATCGCCGCTAAATTCTGCCCCATCTGCACATGCCCGAAACCCGAAGGATGCAGAATGTCCGCCGCAAGATAATAATCCTTGTCCAGAAGTTTATGCCCGTCCAGCAAAACCGCATTCGCATATTTTTTTGCATATTCCGTGATCACGCTGCGCGTCCTGTTAAAATTTTCACGATAATCCGCAGACGTATCGCTCACGTCCGACAAGCCGCGCACCGGCGTCATGAGAAATATCGTCTTTTTCGGGAACTGTGTGCAGAATCGGTCGATCAGATTCCCCACGCGCTCTCTCACGATCTCCGTCGGCCTGTCCGCAATGTTCGTACCAGGTTCCAGATACACGGCGTCAAAATCTTCTGCGCAAAGATAATCCACCGTTTCCGGTTCGCAGAAACATCCGCCCGAAATCGCTTTGTTCAGGATATCGATGCCTAAAATCTGCGCCGCCGTATTGAGGTAATTCAGCTGCGGGTACAGGCACCCGATCCCCTGTGAGATCGAAGAGCCGTAAGCGAGCATCCGCACCCGCGGAAGCTCTGCCGCCTGCGGCGCACGCAGCGGTTCGCCGTTCTCCGTCTCGATCCCGCAAAAGCGTATATTCCCGTTTCCCTCCAGCGCGATCCTCCATACCCGCTTGGAAAACCGATACTCCGATCTGCGCTCCACTCCGTCAAGCCCGGCGCTCCACGGCAATTTCCATTCCGTTATTCCGGGCTTTGCGATCAGATGATTGTATTGATAATCACCGTTGTATGCCGTTATTTGCACCGTGTCATCCGATTCGATGTGCAGCGTCACGCTCCGCGCATCCGTCACAAACCGCAGTTCCGCCCCATACGTCGACCTCGCCGCTCCCCGATGCCCCCTGTAAATCTGTACAAAATTTCCCTCCGCATCAAACTCGGGTACCTGCAAAGAATCACATACCGACAACGGGAATCGGTATAAGACCCCGTCCCGCATCTCCGCTATGTTAAAAAATTCTATTTCCTCTGTCTTCATGCTTTTTTCCCTGCCTCTTCTTTTCCGCGCCGAAACAAAACCTGCTCCTTTCAAAGACCACGACAGAAACAGGAACTAAAAAACCGCCTTCTGTCGTCCGCCGTCCGCTGCCTATGCTATTATAGCATATCCCTTTCCCTTTTTACAGCTTTTTTAAAAAAATTTTTCCCTTTTCTGAAAAATAAAACGCCTTCCGCCTTTTTACTCCGCAAGCGCAGGCAATCTCCTTTCAAAATAAAAATCGAAGACAATTGCTCCCTTATATTTTTCGTTTTTTCACAAATTTTATAAAACGGTCAGAAAAATTTGCGACAAAACGTACCGCCTTCAGTGCTGTAAGAGTGAAAGCGTTGAGCGGAAGCGATGAGCGAAAGCGATGAGCGGTAGCGATGAGCGGTAGCGATGAGCGGTAGCGATGAGCGGTAGCGATGAGCGGTAGC
>ERZ1106920.28-NODE-28-length-16805-cov-4.944060_pt1 | contig 16805 bp, 17 predicted proteins | sample MGYA00403655_ERZ1106920 | MGnify/ENA primary metagenome ERZ1106920 (study PRJEB35170, sample SAMEA104062438) | human gut metagenome | biome: human gut; feature: human-associated habitat; material: faeces | place: Denmark | collected 2012-06-26 ... | reverse complement strand
GAAGCATGCCCCCCCGACCGTACCCTCTTTCTTAAACCGAAAAAATATTCAGAATTGAAAACATTTTTGCATTGTTCCTAAAAGGGACAAAACAGGCATTCAAAAAAATCATACATATTTTGTTATGATATATCTGCGCCTGTCTGCAGTATTGTTACCGTACTGTATGGCGGTCTGCGGGCAAGCGTTGATGCACCGCATACACTGATAACAATTTCCTTTCCAGACAGGATGACCGTCCGACATTTCGATTGCCCTTGACGGACATTTTTGGGCGCACAATCCGCACCCGTTACATTTTTCTTTTTCTGCATAAAAAGGCTTCGTCGATCGCGCAAACCGATTGAATCCCTTATTCACGATGCCCGACTTTAGTGTCGCAAACTTCCCCTCATGAACGCGATACACCTTTTCCCTGCGCAAAATTTCTTCCAAAATCTTCGATATTTCCGTCGCGGCATTTTCCAATTTACGCAAGACAACTTCTTTTTCTTCAAGATCTCCCCCGATGATATAATTATTGGGCATGCTGATGCCGTAAGCACTGTCAAGAGGATAGAGCTTGGAAAACTTCTTCATTGTTCTGCCCGCATCTTCGCCGCACGTGCAGATCCCGAAGGTAAATGCGTTTACTTTTTTCAATTTTTTTATAAACGCCGCCACAGGCTCGGGAATTCCCCAGGCATAAACGGGAAAAACAAAACCTATCCGCTCTTCCCCATCCGTTTCAGGGGCTTCTTTGATGAGCGCAATATCATATGTCCTCTCGTTCAGCCGCTCGGCAACCTTTTTCGCCACCCACTCTGAATTTCCAGTGCCCGAAAAATAAAAGATCATTATTCAATACCTCTTTCACCAATAAACTCTTACAATACTTCAATACATTGCTTTCAAATCAGATGTTCAGCCTGCGGAATTTGTTACATCAGCGATTGAATAACTGTTTTCAATTCTTCATCGCACAATAAAAAGTTTCCGCCTCTGTAACGAAATATACTGTTTTTATCCATAAGATCGATACCGATAAAGTTCTCCTCCGTACCTATCGCAATATTTGCAAACTGCTGACTGTCAACTACGATCTTCGCGTCCGTTCGTATTTCCAGGATTTTCATCGAACATACAGCTTCCAGCACCTGCTTCATTTTTTCCCCTTCCAAGATCTTTTCATTCCCCTCATACTGTATACGCACCATTTGTATATCCTTATCCTTTAGTGCAGGGTAAAAATCGGTCATTCCATAAACTTTATCATAAGTAGTCTCGTTTTCTGTTTTGATCTCTTGCGCAAATGCTATTATTTTATCCTGCAAATCGGTTGCCTCAAACAAATACTCTTTTCCCTCACTCATAAGGACATCAAAATCAATGGTATACCTATTGTTATCCTGACAAACAGTAACGCATCCGAAATATGGAGCATAGTATTTCCCTTCCGCTTTTTTCTTTACCGTGATACCCAACACTGCATCCATAAAATCGTCCAAAGTATCTCTTTGATCGATCGTAAAAGCTTTCTCCCCGTATATAACATTTATTTTTTGAACTATCTCCTTGTTGAGTCCGTAAAATGCAGCCAACGAAGTAATGGAAATCGACTCTCCTATAGTAACAGGCGTTTTGGTAGGCTGCGGCTTTTCGCCTTTCATAAAAATTCTGATTTCTCTTCCGTATGGATATTTAAACTGCAAGCCTGCCACATATTCCTCTATTATGCCGTTTTCTTTTTCGTCTGCATAACCGATACAAACCGCCACAAAATTTTCATATTGCCCAAAGCAGCCTTCAATTTCCACATCTTCCCAATCCTGACCGCGCCGAGGATTTTCCTTGGCGTATTCTTTTTTGAGTTCATTAGATAGTCCTTCTTCTGTCATTCCGCCGGTCAACACACTATTATAAATCGAATACACATCTTCCTTTGCAATATAACTGTTTTTATACGCTTCCGACAATGTATAAAAATTCTTCTTCTCTATAGGATTATTACACCCCACAAAACCCAAAATTATACCGATACTGACATTGATCAAAATGAAAAATGCCAACAATTTTCTCATTGTTTTTCCCTCTCAATCTTTGATCCACTGATATTCGCTGTATTCTTGCAAAAGAATTCTTGCTGTATCCGGATCCGATAATTCATCCGATAGCAGTTCTTTACTATCAATGATCTCCTCTTCGGAATTTTTTTTGACAGCCGTCCATCCTTCCGGATCATTGAAAATTATGGTCTGCAATTTTTCACAACCTGAAAAACATCCCGCCCCAATGCTTTTCACCTTTTCCCCGATAGTAATGGTTTGTATCTTTTTGCAACCATGAAAAGCATATTCACCAATTTTTTCAAGGATCATGTTATTGATATCGACAAATTCAACATCCGCATTCATAAATGCCTTCTCTTTTATTTCTATGGTTTCAAACCCGATGGAATAGGTTTCCTCTCCGCGAGCCTGAGGATATTGGATCAATATACTCTCGTCTGCGTTGTACAACACTCCGTCTGTACTCTTAAAATATTGATTCATCCCCTCTACATTGATTAACATCAGAAAGCCACACTCAGCAAACGCATCGGTTCCTATTTCCTGTACATTAGTCGATAGATTTATATCGTAAATATTGTCGCAGTCAAAAAATGCTCCCTTTCCTATCCGTTTTAAGCTTTTAGGTAGAATTACTTTTGTTAATGAATCACAGTCAGAAAAAGCAAAATCGTTGATCTCCAAATACCCTTTCCCGACTGCCTTCTCGCCAACTTCTTTCACGCCTTCCTCTATCTGCAAATTCTGCAATTTTTTACAACCGTAAAAGGCTTTTTCACCTATACGCCGAATCGTCTTGGGAATAATAACGCTATCCAATTCTTCCCAATTCTCAAAAGCATGATCTGCAATTTCACTAACAGGCTTATCCCTGTATTCACTCGCTATTTCAAGATATTTATTTGCATTATCTGTTTTACCTGTTACTATATAATATCCCCCGCTGCCATGCAATTCATATTCTACTCCGCCTTTTCCACATCCTGGTAAAAACCACAAGCAGCCGATCACAATCAAAATCAGCGCTGTTACCTTTTTCATTCTCCCTGCCCCTCTCGTTTTTTTCTATAGAAAACACGTTTTAACAATCATTTCAATTTTTTATTCAAACAACGTCATCTTATATGGTCTTTCTAAAAGTCATTCCATTCATCAGCATCCAATTTGGCAAGCGTACCCCACAAATTTCCGATCTGCGGGTTGCAAAACAGCATATTTTTGTTTGAGTCAACGATCCACTCCTGCGTATATATCGTTAATGTTATGGCATTTTTGGGATCGTTTGAATCTGTTTTAATATATTTCTGCCACCCCGATTGTTTGACAAAGGCATCAAACTGTTTTTGCGTAAAATACCGCGGTAAATCTTTTAATGTTTCTTTAAAAATTTCTGTCTGCTCTTTCTCGATTTCTAAAAAATATAAGTTCTGGATACAAGGGAAAAGCGGCGGCAATTCGTCGAATTTTTTCTTTTTTACAGGATTTTCATTCAGCAATTGTTCTATATCTCGCACTTGATTCCCGTCTGATTTTTTGCACCAGACAACGTGGCATTTTTCTGTGGTGAAAGAAAACTTCATTGTCGGAGTAAGCGCTTTCTTTAAGAGCAATATATACCCTATATCTTTACCGTCACGATAGCCGTGCCTGATTTGACAGACCTTGAAATACCCTTTCAAGCAAGAACTTTCTACCCAATCCCCGACTTTTATACCTTTAAGGTCATGAACATCAAATTCCAATGGCAATGTCTCCCGTTTTTTAATCGTCTTTTTACTCAGCCTCATTACAATGACAGATTACGGCTCAATTATAGCAAAACTTCGTGCTTTCGTCAATAGTAACCGTAAACAAGGCCTTTATTCATAACAAACCAATTTCAGATCGCCTGAACCAAACAAAGAATTTTTAGGCATGAAAAAAGGTCAAAAACCAAAGTTTTTGACCTTTTTATTTTCTGTTATTTTTTGGAAAGCAGTACCAACGTCTCGACGTGGCAGATGACTACAATAGCCCTCAAAAATGCCCTTTTTTAGATGTCGAAACTACAAAAAATCTCGGTTACGACTCCCGGCAATACCTTTTGGGTATATTATATTCAATCTTGCCGCCATTGTCAATTCTTTCAAAAGCATTCATCCTTCAATGGGTAAAGGGGGAAAATAAACACGAAAAAAAGGCGGCCGAAGGATGCTTTTCCCCTCGGTCGCCCGTGCTGTTTTACCTCTGTATAGTGACGCTCTCTGTTATTCCCGCTTTGAGATGGAATTCCAAGGTATAGGTGTTCCTCACCACTACCACATCCACCATGGCTCTGAATAACTCCCCATTGTTTTTTTCGATGTTCCCTGCCGACTGCAGGGCTTGCATTACTTGGTCGACCCTCATGATTGCCAACTTTGATGCTGTCGACTTTTCCTCGAGTGCGGCTCTCTTTTCAGTCAGACTCTGTATCTGCCTTTCGAGGATTGCCCCTCTTTCGTTGTATTCTTTGGTGTCAATTTCACCCTTTCGTTTCCTGCGCAGGAGTTCCAACATCTCGATTTGCAGTCTCTCGATGTCTTCCATTGTTCTCGTCAGTTCCTCGCTCACATCCTCGTCCATAGATGAGAGTATGTTGTCCTTGAGCTGCGCCGATATCGTATCATAGTCCCCGACCATCGATTCGAGCAAGTCCACGAATGCCTGTTCTATTTCCGTTTCCTTTAAGTATGTCTGTTTGCAGACATCGCTCCCCTTCAGTTTATGTGTCGGGCATACCCAGGTGTAGATGTATTCCCCTTTGCAGTACTGCGCGTGTCGGCGATAATATGCCCCACATACGCCGCACATCAATTTTTTGCTGAATGCATACTTGCTACTGTATTTTCCCTGCTCTGTGGCGGAACTCCCCGATATCGTTTTTCTGCGGCGCAATTCTGCCTGTGCCATTTCGAACTCTTCTCGAGTGACTATCGCGGGGTGGCTGTTCTCTATGTAGTATCTTTCAACCTGCCCCTCGTTTTTATATCGCTTCTTGCTCAACACGTCGGGTTTGTATGTCTTTCCACATATCAGTCCACCATAGTATTTTTCGTTCTGCAAGATGCTTTGTATGACCGACGGATACCACTTTTTCTTTTTCGACGGTGTCGGGATTTTGTCTTCGGTCAGTCCTTTTGCAATCTGTGCCATCGAGTACCCGTACAGGTATTCTCGGAATATCCTTTGGACAACTTGTGCCTCTTCGGGTACGATTACAAGGTTATGGTCTTCATCTCTGGTATATCCCAGGAATCGGGTATAGTTCAGCAAGATGTCGCCGTTCTGAAATTTTTTCTGATATGCCCACTTTATATTGGACGAGATCGTCCGCGACTCTTGCTCTGCCATCGCCGCGAGTATTGTTATCAGCACCTCGCCGCCAGGGGATAATGTATCGATGTTCTCGTTTTCGAAGTACACGCTTACCCCTAATTCTTTTAATTCTCGTATGGCATTGAGTGCATCTACCGTATTTCGGGCGAATCGCGCGATGGATTTGACGAGGATTTTATCGAGTTTCCCGAGCCGACAGTCGGCCATCATTCTTTGGAAATCCTTTCGCCCTTCGGCTCGCGTTCCCGTGATCCCCTCATCGGCATAGATGTCTACATAGTTCCACCCCTCATGGTGTTTTATGTAGTTCGTATAATGGTTTACCTGTCTTTCGTAACTGTCTTCCTGTTCCTCTTTCTTGGTACTGACCCTCGCGTATGCGCCCACATTTATTACTCGCGCAAACGAGGACACAGACTTCGTAAATGATGCGGGTATTGTTCGTACCACTCTTTGCCCTTCAGCCATTTTCCTGTTCCCTCCTCCTTTGCATTTGTTTTATTTTCCAATCTCGAATGTTGCCTGGTTTCCCATTTGTATATGTTCGGGAAATTTCAACTCCGTTGTAGAACTCGAACGTGACCGTCCAATTCTTTATTCTCACACCCCTTATAAAGGAGTATACCTTTTGTTCGTCGAACTCTCTTATCGTACTGAAGTTGCTACCCTGCACCTCTCGATATCGGCTCTCCTGCATCCTGCTCTTTATTTCCTGCATCTCAATTCGTATGCCTTGTTGTTCTTCGCTATACTGCGCTCGGGTAATCATCCCGCCCATCATCAGTTTTGTCAGTTCCTTTTCGGCATCGTGCAGTTCCTTGAGCCTTTGTTCATCGTCTCCCGAATCCTTTACGACTCTATGGTATCCCTTGGTAATAAATTCGTTGTAGCATTCCACGAATAAATCGTTTAATACCTTCTCTTTTATCCCAGCATTGTTGCAGTATGCAACGCCTTTTTTCAGAGCAGTTCGACATTTCCAAAAATTTGCTTGTGATATCGTCCCGCTATTATTGACTTTGTGGGTATATATTGAGCCACAGCATCCGCAGACGATGAGCCCCGTGAACGGATATGTCTTTTGTTGCGCCCCGATCAGTTTCGCATTTGCACGTTTGGCTATAACCTCTTGTGCCTTTTCCCAGACATCTTTGCTCACTATCGGTTCATGGCTATTTTCGACGTAGTATCGAACCCTTTCTCCTTTGTTAACATACTTTGTCCCGCCTTCCTTAAATGTCTTTTGCAGGATCATGTCGCCGTAGTATTTCTCATTCCTTAATATATAAAGGACTTGGCTGTTTCGCCACTCGCCACCATTCGGCGATGGTATCTGTCTCTTGGTCAACTCATCTGCTATTTTTATTGTGCTTACGTCTCCCTGTATGTAGGTCTCATAAATATAGCGGACGACACTCGCCTCTTCGGGATGAACCTTTAGCCTGTTATCTTTTGTCTTACGATACCCGTATAATCGCGGTCCGAGTATCATTTCTCCTCGCTCGAACCTGTCCTTTATCGACCATGCCACATTGTTGCTGTATCTGGTCAAATCCTCCTCTGCGATTGCCGCCGCTATTGTCAGGTACAGTTCGCTGTCGGAGTTAAGCGTATTGATGTTTTCCTTCTCGAAGTAGACCGCAATTCCTTTCTCTCGAAGTCTCCTCACTATTTCGAGGAGTTCTTCGGTATTCCGCGCGAACCTTTGGACGGATTTTGTGAAGATGATGTCCACGCCCTTTCTGTCGCACAGTCCCATGAGAGCCAAAAACCTTGGTCGCCTGTTAATGAATTTTCCGCTGATACCCTTATCTGCGTACAGTCCGACATATTCATACTCTTCGCTGTTACCAAGCACCTGGTTCCAATATCGACTTTGAAATTCGAAACTGTGTTCCTGCGCTCGCCCCGTCGTAGACACTCTCGCATATGCCGCTGCTTTTTTCATGGCTACCTCCTTTTAGACTTTTTATTGTTTTGTCCTGGGGTTCTGACAGGGCTTATTTGGAGTAAAAAATTTTGTCCTGCCCATCCCAGGGCAGGACAAACAATACCGTGAAAGCCAACGAAAGTCCAGAGAAAAACCCGATTATTCCGAAAGAAAAGATTGCTTGTTTTTCTCAATTATTTTGTCGCGCTCTTCCGTCGAAATCAGGTTTTTCACCCACAACTGCATGACAATGGCATTGGCAACTTCGCATTTTATAATGTCACTTCTGCTCATCGTCGTCCCCCTTATCTTTGAGCTGCTTGAAAATCTGATTCACGCCCGTCGCTGTCAGTCCGCTTGCCCCACCGACGATAATCGCCACGACCACGTTATCTGCCGGAACAATGCCGGGGACAAGGTAGTATGCCACAATCCCGAGCGCAATCCCAAGCCCTGCCGCAATCAGGGGTATAAATCTTTTGAAAGTTTCGTTTTCTTTTACGGCATACTTTATGATTGCTATTATCCAATAAACGACCGCTGCTATCGCAGGGACGCTGACAAGTTCCAAATAACTTTCCATGCCCAACCTCCTTTACTTTTTAGCATTTTGTTCGAGCAAATACTCGTACATTTCGGCTTTATTTTCCTGATATGTCTCCATTGCTTCGTGCATTTCGCCATTCGTTCTCCCATCCCGAATGGCGACTGCATTTGCATATGTCAGTTTACCCACAGCATCAATGCTTTTCAGAATTAGCATATTTTCCTTGGCTTTTGCCGCATCGCGGGCTTCGTCCTTCTTTGCTTTACGCTTAAAAAAGCGTTGTAAGAAAAAAAGCACCATACCGCTAATGATGCTTGCACAGATGCTTATAATAATTGAAACCATTTCAGCCCCCTTATGCGTTACCCCCGTTCAGAACGAGTGTGTCGGTCGCATGGAGAATTGTTTCGCCATCCGTCAGGTCTGCCGAACTCGAAGCCTTGTAATTGCTTTCAAAGTTTGCCGTCGCTCTCTCCTCGGTATAGTATTTGTTTGAGCCCTCGGCAATGTCACTTGTCGTAAGTACGACTGCGCCCGTTTTTCCGTTTACCGACAAGACTTTGCATTCGGGAGATTTAAGTTCGAGCCAGTTCCCAAGCGTCGATGCGGGGGTCTGTTTCAGAATGTAGGATTTACCCTCATCCGCTCGGATTGCGATGTCACCAACCTGTGCATCCAAAGCAAGCATTTCTGACTGGTCGGCTACCGCATGTGGTTCGGTAATAGCCAAAGGCGGCAAAACGCTGTCGGGGATTTTACCGTCTGCGCCGACCTCCACAAGGTTACCTTGAGAAGTTCCCACATCTCTCGATGCTGCCGTTCCCGCATCGGAGATCTTCGCAAGCGTGAGTGTCGGGATATCCTCCGCCGTAAGAAGTTCGGTTTTCGTAATCAATCCCTTTTCGTTGACCGTTACTTTTGTGTACGTTCCTGCGCTTGCGCCTGTGTTTTTCAGCACAAGCGTAATGCTCGCATCCGCACTCCCATCAAAGGTTGTCGCCCCAGACCCGTCGCCGATGATACTGATACTTCTTGCTGTTTTCAGTTTTTGTGCGACGAGCGCCTCAGACACAATGACGAGTTCCTCGGCGTTCGGGATCCTTTTCCATTCGCCCGCGCTCTCTGTTTTTGCAACCAGGACATACAGCGTTTTGTCGGTCTGGTTCAGCCAAAACTCTCCCAGGTCGAAGTCTTTATCCCCTGTCGTCGGATTTGCGGAAGCGATGACAATATCGTCTTTCAGATATTTCAAACTGTTCCACTCTGTCGTGCCGTCACCGACCTTCATCTTCCTGGTATCGATTTCGATACCGATTTCACCCTTCAAAAGGACGGGGTTCACAGACGACCAATTTGCCGCTGTATCGTTCCTGCTCTGGATCTGACTGTCAAGAATTCTGTTACTCATATTATGCGTTCCCTCCATTTATGATTTTAATGCTTCGATAGTCTGTACCAATACAGACATATTGCCTTGTTTCCTCGTCCCAACGGTATGTCTCATTTTCTTTAACGTCGACATACAGCACCGATGGATTCCCGATATTTGGGAATGCATATTTGCTTTGGTATTGCTGGGGCTTGGGTTTGACCTCTATGGTCCACTCTTTATTGTCCACGACCGTTTCCAAGGCATCGTTTTCGACCCCTTTGTATTTTTTGGTGATTGTCTGAAACGGTTCGACATGGACACAACTACACTTTTCGTGAAACCCGCTCATTTTGCTACCACCTCCAATTCTTTATCGACAAGCGTGTAAACCTCCTCTCCGCAATTTGAAATATCTACTCGCAACTGCGCTCTGTATAAAATGCTTTCAAGCTTTTCCGTTTCCTCGGCAGTCAGCATCGCATAGAATGTATCACCGTTTCTTTCTATCTCGCCCGGATAGTATTTTTGTATCACAGGCACACGATCTGTCCGAGTAATAGAAAATTCCAAACGGTCTTCCTCCGTTATCTCGGTCTTTTCAACTCCTTCCCCTTCTACGACAATCGGCAAGCGGACATTATGAAAGGCGATGCTGAACGCATCGCCCTTGACAAGTTTTATTCTGTTTCTCGCCATACCCACTCCTTAAGTTATCGCCGAAAGCCCGCTGATTTTGTACATTATGACAGTCATTGTGCCGTCTCCGTCAAAAAGCTGCGTCGGTGCGGCAGTCGCATTTGTTGAGATGTACAGTCGGTAAATAAATGCTGTCGAACTTACGTTTATACAGCGAAGCTGAATGTTTTTGTATCCCCCGTCATAGTAAATTGAAGAAATCCCGCTACACGTTCCGTTGTCAATGCTTGTTGCGTTCGACATTGTACCCAAGCACGCTACACCTTTCATGCTTGCCGCATTCAAGTAACTCACAAAGCACAGATAAACACCCGTTGCAGGGATATTGTACTGTTGGTTCAACCTGATTGTCGTGCGCGTAAGAGTTATGCCCGAGGATATCGTCGGTTTATTTATAAGGTCATTATAGTCTCCCGACGTTGCAACATCTGCAAGACCTGTGACCTTGCTTGCCGAAACCGAAGAAATCTTGGCATCTGTTACGGCGGAATTGGCTATCTTGTCTGTCGTAACCGCACTCGCCGCAAGTTTTGCAGCTGTTACCGCAAGGCTTCCGAGTTTTTCTGTCGTGACAGCCAGAGATGCAATTTTCGATGAGATAACCGAACCGTCAGCAAGTTTTGTGGCTGTAATCGCACTCGAGGCAATTTTTTCCTCTGTCACTGCCATATGACCGATTTTTTTCGTACTTACCGCTGAATCAACGAGGTGTGACGTAGTTACCGTTGATTCGGCAATATCATTCCCGCCCACCATGTCCTTAAAAGCCAAGGCGCGTAAATCGGCAAACCACTTTCGGATTTTCCCGAACGCACCCATTATGGTGTCCTGCTCGGTCAAATTCTCCCGAGTCGTGCTTGTTTCGCTCATCACCTTTGCCTCCTGCACCTGATCTGTTGTTATTTTTGTTTCGTTCAAATACACCTCATTTTCTGCAAGTGTATTAAAAATATCCGGAGTCACCTGGTCTTCGACCGTATGGTTCGTCTCCGGTTCTTTCCATGTTGCCATACCTGACCCTCCTATTTCAATCTGCCTCGGGTCTGTTGCTTTAACCCGCCATTATACGAGAATTTGTTATACTCGCATACCAAATCTTTCCCGTCACCGAATCTGTCTATGCATTTGTATCCCGTTCCGATTTCCAGGGCGGGATTTCCGCGCCATTCCGTTGTAATAACACCCTCGCCCGCTCGCATCCTGGCAAGAATTATAGAACCGATATATTTCGCTTGTTCTTCAGTTCGTACCAATTCCGAAGCAGGGTGCGTATATTCCACCGCGCCATAACTGTTCACGCTGTCCTCGTCCTCCGTATAAATGGTATGCGAATTGAGTTCGATCGCATTGCCCTCTACTGTCAAAGTGGCTGCCTGGACACTACCTGTCGTATTCGTCAACGTCAGAATGCAAGCATTTACCCCGCCTTGTTCCATTACCACTTTTACATTGGAGTTACTCGAGTATGCCATCGCATAGGCTATATCGGAAGAATATTCCAAAGTGATTGTCTTGACCTCATTCGGGTTCAAAGCAACCTCAAGTTCAGCCACCTCAATAATTTCCGTTGCGATACTCACATCTGTGTATTCCACCTTGATTCTGTTTGCAAATTCGGTCAACGTGATGCTTGATTTGTAACTGAACATATTGCTCGGGTTTATTTCTATCCCTGCCGAGAGCGACTCCGTCTCCTCGCTTCGCAGGTGTATCCTATCCTCTCGATCCACAAAAACCTTGCAGAGGGCTGCGTTTGCTATTTCCTGCAATGCATCCCATGCGGTTGTCTTTGGAAGATACGCCATGTCTATCACATTCTCTTTCAAATTAGCGGAAATAACATATTCAGAGGGTTCAAGTCCGCTCTTTTGCAAAACATCCTCTGCCAATTCATATACGGAAACCCTGTCCGTCAAAGGGTATCCCATGTATGTTTGACTTTGAAGGCTCATCAGCCTGTCTACTGCCGTACACTTTACCCACTGACTATCCTGCTCGACTTGCCATTCCTCGGAATAGAATGTGCCAAGCCTTGTATATTCGACTCCGTTCTCTTTCTCTATCCCGATGTAAGGTTGCACTTTTCTGCCAAGGATCATAAGGGAGCGGAGATATCCTTTATCGAATTTCCTGTCCGTATTATGAAGCGTTACCGTCATACTGTCAGAGTTGATGTTGTAGTTTCCGTCCGATGAACACATCTCTTCGTTCACCTCAAACATCTGCATGGCATCCCCAACGTATTCCTCATATAACTTATCGTAAAACTGCAGAATTTTGGCGCAAGCATTCGGGGTATTCCATTTTGAAATTGTCATGCGAATCGATGTAATATCATTGACTCTTGGTTCGAGTTTGATTTCAATCCCTGTATTCCCCGTTATCTCATCTGTTCTGACAACATTTCCGTTTGACTTATACTGAATGGTAAAGTCTACGGGATACTGTTTGAGTTTATCGTCTCCGCGTATGATCCAAGAAATAATGGGACGCAAGACAAATGACAGTTCAATGTACGGCTTAACGGCGAACACTCCGTTACCGTCACAAAGCGTTCCGCTCCACCATCCGAGAATACAGTTTTTCCCAAGCATTTGAAACGACCCGCCCATGTCCGAGTTCCCGTCCATTGTGCAAGCCTTGACGGTAGGAGTTTGGTATCCTTCGAACACTTCCCTCGGGTGACTGATTTCGGAATTTCCGCTCACCGTCACACCCATGTTGCTGCTGATTTCCTTGTCGCTGTATATTATCTCGACCTTACCGTAAACCTTTCGGGGATTATCTGAATATTCCATAACCCCTCCTATTTTTCCTTGAACGAAAGCGATACATCCTTCCAAAGAAGTTGTGCTTTTGCCCAATCATAATACGGCATATACGTCAGGTTTTCTGCCCTTGCGACAATGGTTTCAAGTTCTCCCGTTTCCCCGTTGTGAAAAGTAATCCGGGAGAAGCGGTCGCTCCCGGATTCTGCCGTCAACACCTTCAAATCTTCTTTGACTAAATATTCCCAGGACACGTCCACTTTTTTCTTAGTCCCGATCACATCTATCACCATCGTTCCGTCCAAGGTACGTTCCGCTTTATCGAGGTGTTCGGGCGATATAGTGATTTCAGTCGGTGCTTTGATTGCCTTTCCGTTTATGCTGAAAAAATTCATCGCCTTACACCCCCTTTAGTTCAATTCCGTTCCTCTTATATTCTCTTGTAATGCTCGGCACAATCAATCGGGCAAATGTCTGCCCGTCAATTTGCAACACCAATTCGTTTCCGCTTTGGTCGCCGCGCATTCCGTTCATTGAGGCAATCCCCTGTAGCAGTCCGTTTAATAGGTCACCGTTCGGGCTGGTACCTGCGCCAACCATTGCACGATTTGCCGTAGTAGTCAACCCCAGCGCATTTGCGACCTGGATTGCGGCTCGCTGAATCAACGGGATATCGTCATACATCCCTTGCGCCATCATGTCCATGAGGTTCGGAATCCACTCATCCGCAGTATGACCAGGACCTTTCTTTGTCGGTGACCCGAATCCAAGGAAGTCAGCGATTGACTCGCCGACACCCTTTACTCCGTCAACGACCCAATCCCACGCTTTCTTGATTCCATCGCCTATGTTCTGTATGAGGTTTTTGCCCCAATTGAAAGCGTCTTTGAACAGGTCAGAAAAGAAGTCGCCTATCTTTGAAAACAGCCCCGTGATTGTGTCCCAAATCCAAGAGCATACCGACTTTATTCCTTCCCATACATTGACGAAAAAGCCGCTTATACCTTCCCATGCACTTTTGAAAATTGCCGCAATGTTGTCTCCGAGTTTACTGAAAAAGTTCTTTATTCCCTCGCAAAAACCCTGGATGAATTCCCATATCCCAAGGAATATATTCTTTATGGCATCCCATAGGTTCGATGCGACATTTTTCATGTGTTCCCAGGCTTCCGACCAGTCCCCGCGCAACACCGCGCATACCAACTGAATCACTTCCAAGATTGCTTGCGCCACATCAATGACCGCCTGTACAAACGGACCGAGCGCGGAAATAATTCCCGAAACCACACTCGTCACGACCCCATACAAAGTCATAATAATGCCGCCGAGAAGGTCGAAAACAGGTTTCAAAGTCTCGTATAAGTCGACCATCGTATCCCAAAGCGAGGCAAACAATTGCTTGATGTTTTCCCAAATCGGACGAACATATCCCAGGAAACTGACTACCGCATTGTAGATAATATCGAATGCGGTGCTGACGATGTTCCAAATGTTGGTAAACAACGTCTTTACCGTTGCCCATATCGTCTCCCCGTTCTTTGCCCAAAAAGTCTGAATCGCAGTAACCGCATCTATGACGATATCCTTTACAACGCCCCATACTTTCTCGGCTATTTTCTGGATCTTCCCGAAAACCTGTTTTAGGACTTTCCACAGGGCTTTCATTGTACTCACCACTTTATTGATGACTTTTTCCCCGTTTTTCTCCCACCAGTCTTTTATCGCATTCACGGCATCGAGAATAAAAGTTTTGATTTTTTCCCAAATCTCCATGACTGCGTTTCGGAAATCTTCATTGGTATCCCACAGCCGTTTCAGAACGACAACCGCAATAAGAATCGCGGCTATTATCAATCCGACTTTCGAGAACAGCAACGAGCCTATTTTTACAATCACACCTACGCTCGAAATCAGTTTCCCTACCACCAACAGCAATGGTCCGATAGCTGCCGCCAAAAGCGCAATCACGACAATGTTCTTTTTCGTTCCTGCGCTCAAATTCATTAGTTTATTCGTCAGCGGAGTTATATACTTTTGCAACAACTGTCGGATGATCGGAATAAGGATGTCGCCGAATTGCAAGGCTATTTCCTCTACTTCCGATTTTAAGATTTTCATCTGACCTTGCAGAGTATCCAACTGTTTCTCCGCCATTTCGGTCGCTGCGGATGTCCCCGTTATCTGCTCCGTCATATCGTGCAAAGCATCTGCGCCCGACGAAATCATTGCGAGCATACCCGGACCCGCTTCAACACCGAAAATCTTGACCGCTTGGGTACTATCTATTCCCGCATCTTCCAACTTGCGTATAATGTCTTCAAGGCTGTTCATAGACGGGTTCATGTCATCCACGGACAATCCCAATTCTTCGAATGCCCCTATCATTTCCGCAGTCGGCTTCAACAACCTGGACAGCGCGCTTCGCAAAACAGTACCTGCCTGTTCGCCTTGAAATCCGGCATTGTACAGGATGCCGAGCGCACCCGCCGCCTCCTCAACGCTATACCCGAGTGAGTTCGCAATCGGGCCGACATATCGCATTGAGTATGCAAGTTTTTCCATCGTCGCCTGTGATGCGCCGATTACTGCCGCGAAGGTATTGGTTACCCTTGATGCCTCGCTTGCTTCCATTCCGAACTGGTTTAGTGTCGAGATTACAACGTCGGAAGTGAAAGCCAGGTCGGATTGCGTTGCCGCCGCAAGGTCGAGGGTCGCTCGTATTGAGTCTGCCATTTGGTCGACTTTGTAACCAGCGGATGCCATATAGTACATTGCATCTGCCGCATCGGATGCGGAGAACACCGTCTGTGCGCCCATTTCGCGGGCAATATCTTTCATCCTTTCAAGTTCATCACCCGTTGCGCCCGAAACCGATGCGGCGTTTGCCATACTCTGCTCAAATTGTTGAGAAATATTGACGCTCGCATATCCCAACGCCACAAGCGGTGCAGTTACGCTTGCGGTCAGTTTCGTTCCCGCAGCCGTAAATGCTGATGCGACTTTTTTGATTTGTTTTTCGGCTGTCTGCAAACCTTTGGAAAGGGAGGAAATGTCTGCCGCTATTTTTACTACAAGGTTTCTTATAACTGCCATTGTATCCCCTCCCTTTTTATTTGATAATTACACCCTTTGCCGCCGCCATTGCTTTTAGGATGGCATCGCTCCTACTGTTCGTTTTCTTGGGCGGTTTCCTGACGTTCTTGAGTATTTTATCCAATTTCGGGAGTCTGCGTTGTCGGGCAAAGGCTTCCGTGTGCCAGGCGACCGTCAATGCATTTTCGAACTCTCGGTAGGACTTTTCCTGAACTTGTTTGCCTATCAGGAGAAGCTCGTATGGCGTATATTCGCCCGCAATAAGCGGGTCTACTCCGAACTGTACCACAGCTTTTTCCAAGAAAACCGACAAGTCAAAGTCGACGGCTTTTATTCCCCCTTTTCGGTCGTCTTGGGTTTCCCGAACGCCTCTGTGAGAGCCTCCCCGACCTTTTCTGCGAGGGTCGTGATGTCCGTATATTCGTCCAATAAATCCCCCACCTGTTCAAGGGTCAGGTCTTTATCCTCGTGGCACAAGCCCGCATATACGATGACAAGCAGGTCTTTGATGCCGAGCGAGTTGAGGTCGAGCGACATGATGGTCTTTCCCGTGATATCCTCGATTTTTGCAAGTGCATTCATGCCGTAACGAAGCGTTCTCGGCTTGTCAAGTTGGATTGTTATTCCTTTTTTCATTATTCTCCTCCTTTATTCACCCGTCTCAAAAGTGAGCGCGCCCGAACCCGTGAACTCGATACTGATTGATACGACATCGTCCACAGGGTCTTCTATGGACAGACTGTTGATGTATGCCTCGCCCTGGTAGTAGTTCACGCCGTCGACATACAACTTCACCACCACGGTCGTTCCGTTCAGGAACGCATCCTGCAGCGCTGCCTGTCCTTCTTCGTCGACAGGCACTTCATAATCGCCTTCGCTCGATGCCGTCCACTCTTTCAGCCCTGCAATATAGTTCTTCCAATCGTCGCCGAGAGCCGTGGTTTCCAATGTCTCGAGAGACAGTTCCAGAGACCAGGACTTGATACCGACCACT
>ERZ1106920.25-NODE-25-length-17241-cov-5.796928_pt1 | contig 17241 bp, 9 predicted proteins | sample MGYA00403655_ERZ1106920 | MGnify/ENA primary metagenome ERZ1106920 (study PRJEB35170, sample SAMEA104062438) | human gut metagenome | biome: human gut; feature: human-associated habitat; material: faeces | place: Denmark | collected 2012-06-26 ... | reverse complement strand
ACGGACGAACTGGCGGAGTATTGCGCAACATTGCAGAGCAAAGGAATTCTTCCTTTCATGTATTCGGCACAGGCAGGGTATTGGGAGTATATGTTTTTCCAATGGTGGGCGCAGTATCAGACGATAAAGGGATACGACAACTTTTATAATTGTAAGATAGCGGACAATGCGATCCCCGATCCCGTTACCTCGATGGGTATTTTTGAGCAGCAGGGTATTTATCAAAGCATGAAGACGATAGAGGAATTATTGAATCCGTCGAAGAACTATACATACACGTTGGCAGAAGATGTGACATATGGGGATGCGCAGGCATATTTTCTGCGGGGCAACAAGGAAGACGGAGCCATGATGCCCGCCGCGGACTGGATCGAAAACGAGATGAAGACAATGGAAGGCGGCGGATTGGAGATCGGTGACATTATGCCTATGCGTACGCCGGTTTTGAGTGCGATTTCGGATAAACTTTCCTATTGGAAAGAAGACGCATCGTATTCGGAAGCGCAGTTGAGCGAGCAGAAGCGTGCGGAATATGATGCAAATCTGCGTGCCTTGATCGATTATGCGGACGGGGTGACTGCGCAACTTCCGGCATACGGATCGGAAGACGACGTGAAAAAGGATGCGGCGATCGTAAAAGAGGCGCGGGAGTTGCGTTACTCGATCGGTATGACGCATTCGTGCGCGATTCCTGTGTATGCGACGGCGAAAGAAGGTGCAAAAGAATTTCTTAAATTCATAGCATCGGACGAGGGACTGAAACTTTATCTTGAAAACACGAACGGGGCAAATCTGCCTTACGATTTTGATATCGAAGGTTGGGAAGGCTATGCAGGGCTGTCGGATTTCGCGAAAAAGAAATACGATATGTACGAGGGGGCGCAGTGGCTTCCTGTGGCCGCAAAGTACCAGTCGGCGTATTTAGGAGGTCTGGAGCCTGTTTACAAGACTTCTACCTTTGAAGTGGCATTGGGTTCCCGCGATGCACAGACTCGTAAATCGACGGATGCGCTCAAACAGTCTTCGATCGATCATTACCGCCCCATCATGAAAAACGTGCTGGATTATGCGGGGCTGATTTAAGAGAGGAAAATCTATGAAAAAATTTACGACTGCCGCTTTGACGGTGTTATTGGGAGCATCTGTTTTACTGGGAGGCTGTGCCGGAGGTGACACGGTTTCGGACGTAAAAACCACCGTACGTATTGCCAATTCTGCGGATAAGATCCTGCAAACGTATGATACAAGTACCACGGAGGGGGAAGCGTTTAAAGCGCGTTTTGAAGGGATGCTGAAAGATACGTTTTCCGTAAAGGCGTTCCGCAACGAGTATGAGAGTGCGCAGCTGATCCTTACCCCCGATAAAGATGTGAATAGTTACAGTGTCAGCGTAGGGGATTTTAAAAACGGGTCTGCCGTATTGCCTGCATCGGCGTTCGACGTGAGGCATGAGTATTACCACGAAGTGGAATCCATTTATGATTTTGATTCTGAGATGCAGCCGGGAATGTATCCCGATGCGCTGCTGCCTATGCAGACGGCAAAGGAATACGGGCTGAACAAAATCGAGGCAGGGGAAAACCAGGGAGTTTATATCACCGTAAAGATCCCGAAAGATCAGGCGGCGGGAGTCTATACGGGCAGTATCAGCGTGGATCTGGACGGAAAGAAAGAAACGGTGCCTGCGACGGTGGAGGTGGTCGATTATACGCTTCCCGACACGGTCAGTCTCAAGTCGTGTGTGCCTACCCAGATCGGTTATTTTATGAACGGCGAACTGGATGACACGCAGGAAATGTACGAAAAGTATGCGGACGCGTTAAAAGAATACCGTTTGGGCATTCATTATTTAAGTTCGTATTATCCTTCGGGCAGCCGCACGGCGCAGGAAAATGCGGTATATGATGCTAAACTTGCCGTCGAGGCGGCAAAGGATGTGTCCGTGCCGTCCTATGCGATCCGCGTGTTTGAAAAGAGCGATCCGCAGTTTACGGACGGGTATGTGCTCAATGAAGAGTATTTCCTTATATATCTGAAAGCATATGTCGATGTGAGCATGGAATATAATGTGAACCTGTTTGAAAAGGCATATGTTTATATGGGAAATATCATCGACGAACCGGATGTCGGGATGTTCTGGGACAGGGCAAACTATGCCTGCCGCCAGTTTAACAACGTAGTTGCACAGGCGGTGTCTTATGCGGAGAATAAAGGTGCGCCTGCGGAATTGGTAGAGGATCTGAAAAATCTGGACAATATCGTGACGGGCAGGTATTCCGACCGTTTGCAGGATGTGCAGGTTTATTGCCCGACCATAGACGTGATCGGCGATTCAGCTACGGTGGAGGATTATCAAGGCCTGCGCGAACAGGGCAAGGATTATTGGTGGTATTCCTGTACGCTTCCCAAGATCCCGTACCCCACGGTGCATATTGACGATAACGGAGTTTCTTCGCGGCTGATGGGTTGGATGGCGAAAGAGTACGACGTATCCGGTTATCTTACATGGGAAAGTGCGTATTACATGGATTACGATACCAATGCTGCGACGGCCGTAAAAGGGATAGACCTGTATAACAATGTGCACCGCTGGACGGATGCATACGGCGACGGATTTTTCTTCTATCCGGGCAAAGTATTCAATCTGGACGGTCCTGTGCCTGCCATGCGGCTGTTTACGGTGCGTGACGGCATGGAAGACTACGAAGCTCTGAACGATCTGGAAAACCGTTATGCGGCACTTTCGGAAAAGGCGGGAGAGACGCTGAATGCGGACGGTGCTCTCAATGAAATTTATTCGCGCCTTTATTCGAACGTAAAAGTATACTGCACGAGTCAGGATATTCTTGACGCAAAGGATACTCTTTCCGCGCTCCTTCTTTTGGCGCAGAAAGAAGTAGCGGTATCGGATTTTGTTCTGTCACCCGACGGCACGGTCACGGCAAAGATCTATTCGGGCGGAACCAACGTTACGCTGAACGGAAAACAGCTCGCGTTTGAAAACGGTTTCTGTGAAGTCAGCGTAAAGGGCGGTTTTGTCCTTGAAGCCGATGGAGTCACCTGCGATCTCAAAATAACTGAAATGAAAGAAACGGCAGCGTTTGAAGTTTCGGACGTCAAGGTTTACGACGAATCCCTAAACGAAGCGGCGGATGCAGTCACTGCGGCGGAAGAAGGGATCGGTGCCGTTATTCCCGCCAAAGGAAGAATGGATCTGTCTCTTTCCAAAATCACGTTCAATAAAGATACGGACAGCTTGCTGATCGGCGTCTGGCTGGACGGGGCGCAAAAGGTAAAGAGCAGCGTCGCCGTTTACGGTGAAAACCGTTCGCGTATCATCGATTCCGTCTATCTGCACCCGGGATACAATATACTGCGGTTCGACAGAATAGGGGATCTCGATTGGTCTGCGATGCTGAAAGGGGAAACGCTTATATTTATTCTGGATAATGCACAGCCGGTAACGCTGCGCGTCGATTCCATGGGATATACGGCATAAGGAGGACAGAGTATGAAGAAAATTGTTTCTCTCATCCTTGTTTCCTGTATCGGTTTGAGTGCGTTTGCTCTTACCGCTTGTAACCAGGAAAAGAAAGAAGAAGAAAATACAGGGTTCGTATCCTCTCTTCCGCTTGTCAGCGATTTTGAGAGTCTGGACGAAGTGTATTCCCGCATGAGTTTTATGAACCGTTTCGGAAAAGTCAGCCTGAATGCGGATAAACAGTACGTCACGGGCAGCGAGCATTCTTTGCAGCTGGAAGTACACGGTGACTATGTTCCCAACACGCAGCCCACGCTCATGCAGGTGGATTTTGTGGGGTTGGAGCGGGAAGGCGTCCCGTATATCGATCTTTCCAGGCTGGAAACGGTGAAAATGGACCTTTTCAATTGTACGGAGGAAGAGCAGACGCTGGAAGTGGCACTCATCGTAGACGGAGTGACTACCGATTATCAGAAAGCTGTTGCCAAAGTCGGTGCAAACAGGGATCTTACCGTCGAATACGATGTAAAAGGTTTGAGCGTAGGAGCGGACATGACAAAAGCAGAGTCCGTGCTCATCAAGTTCCCGAAACCTGCGTCCATGGAAGAAGGGGCAAAGCTGTTTTATCTGGATAATCTGCGCTTTACGTTTTTGGCGCAGGCACCGGATCCGATCGAGATCGAATTGGATGAAAACGAATTCTGTTCGTTTGATAAGTCGTATCAGAAATATGTGGTTCAGCCGGGCGGGGTAGGGCCTACGGAAGGCTGTCAGCCCGTACTTTCCATCAATACGGATCTTCAATATTGCAAAGATTATACGGGCAGGAGCCTGAAAGTGGTTCTTCCCCGCGGCAGTGAACCGATCGGGGACGGTTGGCCGTACTTCTCGTTTATTGAAAAGCTGGTGGATTCCTTTGATTATGTCAGTCTCATGGAGCGCGGCGCATATTTTGTGTTCGATGTCTACAATGACGGGAGTGCTTATAATTTCGGGCTGGAGGTATGGACGGATATCCAGGGGCTTTCGGGCGGATATTCCTTTACTGCCAATAACGGCTGGACGCAAGTCCGCGTTTCGCTCAAAGATCTGATGGGTAAATCCAAAGGCGATGCGACCGTGGCATCCAATGCGAACAAGATTCTGATTTCGTACAGTAAATTCGATGCTCCCGACAAAACCTTCTACTTCGATAATTTCCGCTTCGAATTTTAAAAACAGAAATTTTTATTAAAAAGGGGGTTCTATGAAAAAATTGCTTTTAGCCGTTTTATCGGCGATGTGTGCAGTGTCTTTGACGGTAGCTGCGGTGGCATGTACGAAAGTGCAGCCTGTCACAAAATTCGAGGCACCCGTTCAACCGGAACAAAAAAGCCAGGAACTGGGTTCGGATTTTTCTTTCCCGTCGCTGGCAGGCAAGTACGGAGAAACCACCGTTACACCCGTAATTACGGTGACGTATGGCGGAAAATCCGTCGAAACAGAAAAAGACGGATTCCGTCTTGACAAAGCGGGCGAGTACACGATCACGTACACGTTTACCTACGGAGAGGGCGAAACTTACACGATGACGCAGAAAGTGATCAGCGTGGACGAAGTAGCGCCGACGGTTGTCATCGGGGAGCTGCAGGGCAAGTATAAATACGGCGATACCGTTGCGATACCCGAAATTCAGGTAGTGGATCTTTCCGGGGAAGAAATTCAGGCAACTGTTTCCGTGCATCTCGGCTCGCAAGACAGTACAAAGACGGTGAAAGTGGAAAACGGAAGTTTCAAAGTCGAATCGTACGAGCAGCATTTTATTGTGGCGGAAGCAACCGATTCTTCGGGAAACAAAGGGACGGGCGTTACGTCCTTTGCGGTAGAGCAGCAAGGGGAAATCGAATTTTTCAATTCCAAAGCGTATACCTTAAAAAATTATTTAACCGACAACGCTTTGCTGGATTTCAATACGGATGCAAAGTATATATTTGAAGGGGAAGGTTCGGCGCATGTGACCAATACTTCCACGGGAATTTATCCGGGCTTTATTCTCCGCAATACATACGGCACGGCGTATAAAGATGCTGTATCCGCCGTCATGTGGGTTTACAACAATTCGGCAAAAGACGTAAGCATCGATATAGTTGTCTGTGAGGAGAATGAAAACGGAGGTGTGAGCGAAAAGACCACGATCGCCAACTTCAACGCTACGGCAGGCGTTTGGACGAAAATACAACTGGACGATGATTTGCTTTCCAAGATCGGTGACAAACAGTTCCTGAAATTGTTTATGCCGCAGGTGATCAATCCGGAAATGTACAACCAGCTGGATATGTATTTCGATGCGTTCAAGGTTTATACGGCGGATACGCTTCCCGCCTATTCTTTGAATCCCGAAAAGATCATGACGAATTGCGAAGGCAAAGAAAATATTCCCGTTCTTACGGCATCGCAGGTGACGGGAATAACGGATATTGTCAATGTGAGCGCGATACTTGTCAATTTGGAAACGGGAGCAAAAACACAGCTTACGGCTACGGAACAGGGCATATCCATTCCTGCGGAAACGGGGAGTTACAAAGTCTATTATCTGTACAAAAACGGATCGGACGGCGTGACGGCCGAACAGGAAGTGATTATATATGATAATGCTACGCAACATTTATACCAGAAGACGTACGGCATAGAAAATTTTGAAGAGAATATGCCTGTACTGGACAGCCAGTACTATTCCTTCCTGAAAGGCAACGCTTCGGGTTCGAAATATTCGTTCGGTGATGAGCACGGAAACGCTCTGAAGATCGTGAACGCGCCTGCGGCAGACAGCGTGAATAAGAACCTGCATTTTGTCATGAAGCCTTCCATGCTGGAAGATTTGTCCGCGACGGATCTTCTGACGTTTGATTTTATGATCGAAAAGCCCGCAGATGCGGCGAATTATTGTATTCGTCTGTTTAAGGCCGATACGGAGCAAGATCTTACAACCGCGAATATTTGGGTGAAACAAGATTCTACAATATTCGGAGAATGGGACAGCATTACTTTAAGCGGTGCGGCGGTACAGGATATCATTGCAAGCGGCGGCTTCGGATTTTTTGTTACAATCAACAAAACAGGCGGCGGTAATTGTGATAACTATACGGCGTATGTGGATAACATCCGCATCGAAAAGGCAAATTTAAATGACGACGGTTCAAAAACTTTATCGCAAATGCTGGAACAGACATTCCCCGGAGCGCAGACAAATGTGATTTCAGTCAAAGGTTCAAACGGCGAAGATTATACGCTTACGGAAGATAAGTTTACCGTCTCCGATACGTATACGGTAAAAGTGAGCGTTTCTGCGGAAGGGATGAACGCATCGGAGTATGAGTTGAAGATCATCGTGGCGGGGCCCGACACTTTGGAAAGTTTTGAGGGAGAATTTAACGGTTCACTCTATAAAGTGCAGGAAGGCACGGCGAACATCGGATTTTCGGCGGATAAAGCGTATTCGGGCACGAAGTCTTTGAAGGTGGAAAACGGGATATGGTCGCGTTATACGTTTGTGGACGTATCGCTGACGGACGCCATGAAGGCGGCCATTACGGAAGGGAACAATCTGAAACTGCGCTTGTACCTGGACAAAGGGACAAGTGACGGAACGTCTTTCAATCTCCGTATCAAGACGACCGTAGAAGAGGTCACGACGTATTTTGTATACCAGGATGGTATACAGACGGGTACGTGGCTGGAAATTGTTTTCAACACAGAGGATGCCGGCAAACCTTGCGATATCATGCAAATTGTACAGACGGGCGGATTTACGATACAGATCGAACAAATCGGCGGAGCGAACAGTTATGCGTACAATTATTATATCGATGATTTGCAGGTCATTTCAAAATAAAATCGGAAGCTGCAAGCTCCCTCTCCGGACGGGGAGGGAGCTTACGGCGAAGGTAGGGGTATGAAAAAAGGCAAGTGGATCTGTTTTCCCGGTGATTATGAGATCATGTTGGCGGAAAAAGTTATGGCAAGAAGGTACCAACGGGATTTTCCGATCGGACCGTTCTGGAGGGTAGACAGCCCATGGCACAATGTTAAATTTTTAGCGGAATTCACGCTTTTGGCGGAAGATACACTGTATTTTTTCTGGGAAGGCAGGATAAGCGTCTATTTTTACGATCTGGACAGGTATCTTTACGGGTTTGACGGAAAGGTCACTCTTCCTGCGGGGCATTACAAAATGGAGATCTGGCTGTACAATCCCGTGGGATTGCCCTGTCTGAAAATAGACGGAAGGGAATTCTGTTCGGACGAAAAAGTGCGCGTATCGTATAATCAGTTTCAGTTACGGGACTCTTTTGTCTGCGATTGCGGCGATATGACGCCGAATACGTTCTGTTTTCCGAAAAGAGAAATTGTTACTCTTTCGCAAACACCGTGTAAGGGCGGAACTGTTTATGATTACGGCAAGATCCGTATGTGCTTCGCTTCTTTTTCGGGATGCGGGGAATTGCCGTTCCGCTGTTATTTCGGTGAGACATTATCGGAAGTCATGAGCGATAAATACTGTGAACAGATCAGCTTTTTCACCCCTGCGGAGGGTAAGTATGATGTGCCCGTGAGCAAGGCGTTCCGATATCTGCGCGTCGTTACCGATTCTCCGTATTCTTTGAGCGTGAAGGAAGAATACAATCCTTCGGCGCAGTCGCTCGTGTTCCGGTCGGAAAACGAGCGGGTCATGCAGATCATTGAAGTGGCGAAGCATACATTTTCTGTCTGTGACCGTGAGTTTTTTCTGGACGGGGCAAAGCGCGACCGTTGGCTGTGGGGCGGGGATGCTTATCAGGCATTCAAACTGGAATACTTTGTTTCCTGCGATTACGCAAAAATCCGTCGGAATATTATAGCCCTTTGCGGAAAGAGTCCCGTTGTGACGTATATCAACCACATCATGGATTATACTCTCTATACGATCATGTCTGTATGGGAATATTATACGTTTTCGGGGGATACCGAATTTGTAAAATACATTTATCCGATCCTGGAAGAGCATCTGCGTTTTGCGCTGGGCAGGACAAACGAGGACGGATTTTTATACAAACGACCCAACGATTGGGTGTTCGTTGACTGGGGCGATCTGAATACGGACGGGGAAGTTTGTTTTGAACAGATTCTGCTTTTCCTTGCGTTGAAAAGTCTTTATAAACTGGGCGACGTAACAGGCAGGGATACGGAAGAGTACAAACTGCGTGCGAAGGCACTGCGCGCGAAGATCGACGAGGTGTTTTGGGATGAAGAGCGGGGTGCGTATCTTCATTCGCGTACAGAAGGAAAGACGGGAACTGCCGTTACGGCTTATGCCAACGTTTTTGCCGTATTGTACCGTTTTGCGGATCGGGAAAAAGCAGAAAAGATCAAAAAGACTCTTTTAAATGACAAATCCGTTCCCGAGATCACGACGCCGTATATGCAAAGTTACAAACTTGCGTGCCTCTTTGAAATGGGTGAATGGAAGAAAGCATCGCAGGAGATCATGTCTTATTGGGGAGGAATGCTGGACGCAGGTGCCACGACTTTCTGGGAGGTATATCATCGCGGGGAAACGGAAGAGACGTCGTGCGAAATGTACGGAAGGAAGTTCGGCAGAAGTCATTGTCATATCTGGGGCGCGAGCGTGCTGTATCTGATCCCGCGTTATATTTACGGGATCCGCAAGGATATAGCCTGCGGAGAGACATTTGAACTTCGTCCCATACTTGCGCTGATTGCCGATTCGGAGATTGAAGTTCCGCTCAAACGCGGCACATTGCGCGTACAGGCCACCAAGGAAAAAATAACTGTTTTTTCCGGTGAGCTTGACGGGAAACTCATCATAGGAGATACCGTATATGCAGTCGAAAAAGGAAAAAGTCTTACGCTTGATAGAAGAGCTATATCCGATCAGCGCGTTTACGCCGCCTCCTGACGGGGTTTTGACGATCGACGGGCAAAAAAAATTTTTGCAGGATTTCCGTGTGGCGGAGCGTTACCGCGAATACCGTGACTGCGGATTTACGGAGATCATTTTTTCAGGCGAAACAAAATACTGCGGCGAGCCGTTTGAAGATTCACAGCTGAAAAGAATGCTGGATCTTGCGCAGGAGGCTGATTTACGGGCGATCGTGTTTGACGAGCGCATCATGCAGCTCACGGTAAAGGCAAAACGGCGCATTGTCGGGGAGTTGTTCTCCACAAAAAAGGAATTTTATGCATATGTCGCGCAGTGTCTTGCCGATTATGCGGATCATCCTGCTTTTTACGGCATTTCAATCGTGGACGAACCCATGATCGCTGCGGCAGGCGTGCTGAAAGATATCTGCGCCGCAGTACATGCGGCGCAGCCGCACGCTTTCGTTCATACCTGTTTTCTTCCTTTTATACAGGACAGGGGAAGGATCGAGGGTGCATTCGGGAAAGGATACCGTGACGGTTGGGCGGCATATCGCAATTATATCCGTACGATGTCGCAAAGCGGCATCGGATACTTCGGGTATGATGCTTATCCGTTCGGAATGTGGGACTCGAAAAACGATACGTGTGCGGGGTATGTGCGCAATATGCAGGAAGCGGCGCAGACGGCGCAAAAGTGCGGAGTGCCCTTTCATATGACCATTCAGTCTTTTTCTTCGGGAAAAAACGATGAATTGCGTAGGGTGGACGAAGCGGATCTGAACTGGCAGTCCAATCTTGCGCTGGCGTTCGGATGCCGCAAGATCTATTATTTTACATACTGGCGTTTTACGACCCGTCAAGCAGATTTTTTTACTTCCGCGATCATGGACGATGACGGAACGAAACTCCTTTACGATGAGGCGCAGCGCAACAACGCACTTATCCGCAGAACAGCGCGTTTTGTCGGAAATTTGCAATACGTATGCACAAAAATTATACACGCACCGCATGAGAATAAAGCGATGCAGGGGATAAAAGAAACCTCTTTGCCGGAGATTTATGCCGTTCATGCACAAGCGCCGCTGCTTATCAATAAATTAGCGGGAGAAAGTACGGCGTACTGTCTTTTGAATCTGCGTGATCCCTATGAAAAGGAGCTGAATGCATTGCGTTTTCGAGTCCGATGGTCAAAAGAGGAAACGATCGGGATCGTAAAAAACGGGGAACGTATGCTGTTACAGTCCGAAAACGGTTGGTATCGGCTTGTCCTTTCGCCGGGGGAAGCGGTGTGGATCTTGCGCGGCGAAAAAACAACGGGAGAAGATCAATGAAACTTGCCTATAAAAACTGCGGATATTTTGACGATTCCTGCGGGGAATTTGTGATCACGCAGATGTATCCGAAACGACCGCTCATCAACTATCTTTGGAACGAGCAGACAGTTGCGAACTGCGATCAGTTCGGCTTCGGAAAGAGTATGTCTTCGGACGAAAAAAAGCCTCGCCCGCTGGATGCGGGCGAACGCCTTCTGTATCTGAAAGACAATACGGACGGGAGTTTTTACAGTCCGAACCGTAATTTTGCAAGGCTTTCCTTTGACACTTTTGAGTGTCATGTGGGGCAGGGATACCAGCGTATCGTCAGTGAGTACGGCGGGCTTCGAACGGAATTTACCCTGCTTGTCCCGCAGGAAGGGCGGCGTATTCTGTACCGCGCCGAAATCACGGAAATGCAGGGCAAGAGCCGCGATCTGAATTTATATTTTGTCATCTGCCCGCAGGCAAACCTGACAGAGCATACTTCCTACGGATATGCCGACTGTGAGGATAAACGCGGCTTGTATTTTCCGCATGTTGCTTATCAGTCACCCTCCGAATACGGGTTTTTATACTTTGCGTCCGAACGCAGGTTTTCTTCTTATGCTCTTTCTGAAAATGATTTTTGCGGTACATACGGAAGTTGGGAATCGCCCGACGGAGTGAAAGCAAAGAAACTTTGTTCAAAAGGGACGACTTTTGAAGACGATTATGTTGCGGCGGTTTGTTTTCCTTTGCGGCTGAAAGGGAAGGCAAAAAGCTCCTTCACTTTTTCGCTTGCGACTGGTAAAACTCTGCAAGAGTGCCGCGCGGCGGCACAAAGCGGGGCGAACGGTAAAGTTTTTGCGCGCGAGTTGCGCGCGCAAGCGCAAATATTTTCCGGGCAGGGCAGAGTTTTTCATGCGCAAATGCCCGATCCCTTGTTGTGCTCCTTAAGCAACGTGTGGTTAAAACGTCAGCTTTCTTTGGGTAAAACATGGGGAAGAATTTACGGAAAAGGTTTCCGAGACGTGATGCAGGATATCGCCGCGTTTGTCTCGCTGGATATTCCTTTGGCGCGTGAGCGTATCCTGAAAACTTTGTCCAAACAATACTCTTCGGGCAATACCATACGGATGTTTGAACCCGATCTTCTGCTGCCGTACAATGACGGGGCGTCCTGGATCCCCGCCACGGTCAGCGCTTATCTGAAAGAGAGCGGAGATTTTTCTCTTTTGGAAGAGCGCGTTGCGTTTTTGGACAGCGGAGAAGATACGGTGTACGGTCACGTGATGCGCGGAGTGGAATACCTTTTGAACGATCTCGGCGTTCACGGATTGGTGCTTTTAAGGGGAGGGGATTGGAACGATTCTCTCAACGGGGCGGGCAATCTCGGACGCGGAGAAGGCGTTTGGCTTTCGTTGGCGACGGTGAAAGCCGCAAAAGAGTTTGCGCAGATCGCGCGTTACGTTTCGCGCGGCGAAGACGCGGAACGTGTTTTGGAAAAAGCGAAGAGATTGGAAGAAAATATCCTTCGTTTCGGACTGGACGGCGGCAGATTTCTGTATGCGTATGACGACTGGGGCGGAAAGATAGGCGCACCAGAATGTGAAGAAGGAAATTTTTACCTCAACCCGCAGACATGGGCAGTACTGGCACAGGTCGGAAATGCTCCATTAAGAGAAAGTGTCATGGAGCAAGTGGAAAAACGTCTGCGCTGTGCATACGGGTACAAGCTGTGCGATCCTCCTTATACGAAAGGGGACGACCGTTTGGGACGTGTGTCTTATTTTGTGCCGGGCATGGTGGAAAATGCGGCCGTATATCTGCACGGAGTCATGTTTAAAATTGCGGCAGATTGCATGCTCGGGAAAGGAGATCGGGCATACGATACCTTGCGGCTCGTGCTTTTTTCCAATCCTGCCGTACAGGCTTCGGGAGTAGAGCCGTATGCGGTTTCCAATATGTATATCGGGCCGGAAAACCCGTACCGTGCGGGAGAAGCCCCGATGAGCTGGATCACGGGCAGCGCAGGCTGGTTGTATCGGAATATTACGGAAGGGATTTTCGGGATCCGCGCGGAATTTGACGGATTGACCGTTTCCCCTTGTTTTCCTTCGCATTGGGAATGTGCGCAGGCTGAACGCGTTTTTCGCGGTACGTTATACAGATTTTTTTACAAAAAGACGGGAAAAAGTAAGATTGTTGCAGACGGAAAGATTGTGGACGGAGTGCTTCCTGCAGGTACAGATAACAGGGTTGTGCGCGTGGAGGTGGAATACTGATGAAATTGAAATTTGCGATCCTCGGGTTCGGAAGCCGCGGGCAGATGTTTGCGGATTTTATCCGTGAAGACGAAAATGCGGAGCTGGTCGCCGTGGCGGACACGGCGCAGGTATGCCGCCTTGCAGCGCGTGAAAAATTCGGTGTGCCGCAGGAAATGATTTTTGACAGCGCGGAAAAATTTTTTGCGAAGGGAAAGATCGCGGATGCGCTCTTCGTTTGCACACAGGATAAGGATCACCGTGAACATGCGGTACTTGCCATGCGTGCGGGATACGATATCTGCCTGGAAAAACCTGCTGCGGCTACCTGGGCGGATTGTTTGGAAATTTATAATGAACAGCAAAGGACGGGCAAAAAAGTAATGATCTGCCATGTTCTGCGTTACAGTCATTTTTATCAGGCAATCAAAAAGCTGTTAAAGGACGGGGCGATAGGGCAGATCGTCAATATAGGACAGACGGAAAACGTTGCATATTGGCACGCCGCACATTCCTATGTGCGCGGAGCATGGCGCAATACGGCGCAAAGCAGTCCCATGATTCTGGCAAAGTGCTGTCACGATCTGGATATTTTGTTCTGGCTGATCGGTAAGCCTTGCTGTGCGGTCACGTCGTTCGGCTCTTTAAATTGGTTTCGGGCGGAAAATGCTCCCGAAGGAAGCGCGGCATATTGTGTGGATTGTGCAAAGAGTACGCGCGAAAGTTGTCCTTTCGATGCTTATAAAATTTACAAAGATATTTATAAGGCAAACAATCCCATTCTGGGCAACAACAGTGCGGTACGGGGAAAGGCAAGCGATGATGTGGACGAGATTCTTGCGTCCAGAGAAAATATTTTCAGCCGTTGCGTATACCGATGTGACAATGACGTGGTCGATCATCAGGAAGTAAGTATGCTGTTTGAGGGAAACATTACGGCACGGCTGACCATGACGGATTTTACAAAGGAATGTCACAGAACGATCCATATCTGCGGTACGGCGGGCGAGATCACAGGGGATATGGAAACGAATAAGATCCGCGTTCTTCCTTTTCTCGGGGAGGAATACACGATCGATCTGACGCAGACCTGCCGTGATTTCAGTGTGCACGGCGGCGGCGACAAATTGCTGTATCGGGATTTCTGCGATTACATTTTGCAAGGCGGAGAATCGGAAACGCGTACCACGTTAAAAGACAGTCTGATGTCGCACTATATGTGTTTTATGGCAGAAAAGAGCCGTCTTTCGGGCGGAGAACCGCAAAATACGCAGTTCTAAGGAGTTATTATGCGCGATTTTATCTGGGGAGTTGCGACAAGTGCGGGGCAGATCGAAGGCGGATTTGCGGCAGACGGGCGCGGGTTGAGTATCTGGGATGTGTTCAGCCGTATTCCGGGAACCATCCGCGACGGAAGTACGGGAGATATTGCCTGCAACAGCTATTATGATTGGAAAAAAGATATTGCGCTTTTGAAAGAACTTGGCATGGATGCGTATCGGTTTTCCGTTTCATGGTCGAGGGTGCTGCCGGAAGGAAAGGGCAAGGTAAACGAGAAGGGGTTGGATTATTACCGAAGGCTTACGGATACGTTACTGGAAAACGGCATCATGCCGAGTATCACGCTGTATCATTGGGATCTTCCGTATGAATTGGAGCGGTTGGGCGGATGGCTGAACCGCGATATTGCCGACTGGTTTGCCGATTATGCCGACCTGATGTTTCGGAACTTGCCCGAAACGGCAATGTTTGCTACGCACAATGAGCCTGTCGCAACCTATGTGGGATATGCGCTGAAAGGTTTTGCACCCGGGTTCGGGTTGGAAAAGTACGGGCGGCAGGCGAATCATAATCTTCTGCTTTCCCACGGGAAGGCTGTGCAGGCGTTCCGTGCGAGCGGAAACAAAGCAAAGATCGGTATTGTGGTGGATATATGGAACCGTGTTCCTGCCGATCCGGAAAATGAAGATGACGTAAACTATGCCGCAGAACAGAACGGATTGGCGCATGGAAGTTATCTTTCTCCCATTTTTTTAAAGAAGTATGAGCCTTACGTCGTGCGGCATCTGGAAAAAGAGAATATCGCTTTGGAAATGCGGGCGGAGGATCTCGATATTATTTCGCAGCCGCTGGATTTTTACGGACTGAATTGTTACAATCGTCTTATTGTCAGCCGCAGAGATGTGGATATCCGCAAGATCGTGTTGCAAAGTGGCGGAAATTTTCTGGAAAACGGAGCGGAATTTTATCCGGATGCGATCTACGAGGCCCTTCAGGCGGCGAAAACGGAATACGGGATCAGTATTCCCGTCTATATTACGGAAAACGGTGTCGGGTTTGCGCAGGAACGTAAAGAGAACGGCATGATACGGGATACCGAGAGGATAAAGTATTTGCAGGGATCGTTTGCGTCTGTTCGCCGTGCTTTAAAGGAAGGGTATGACGTGCGGGGATATTTTCTTTGGAGTTTAATGGATAATTTCGAGTGGACAGCGGGTTATTCTATGAAATACGGTATTTGCACGCGGGAGCGGAAAATGAAAGAGAGTGCGTTGTTTTACCGTGACTGGATCAGAGAACAGAAAAAGGCGGAGGCGGAAAAATGCGGAAAATCAAATTGGGAATGATCGGTTTGGGTTGCCGCGGTTATACATTGCTGGAAACGGTTGCGGCTGTCGGACGGGCAGAGATCACAGCGGTATGCGATGTATATGCCGACCGCATTCAAAAGGGCAAGGCGAGAGTAAAAGAACTGTTCGGGAATACGCCTGCGGTGTACGAAGATTACAGAGAGCTTTTGCAGGATAAGAATGTGGAAGCCGTTTTCATTGCCACACCCTGGAATGAACATACCCGCATGGCAACGGAAAGTATGCGTGCGGGGAAAATAACGGCGATGGAAGTTTGCGGCGCATCGGACATAGAGGAATGCTGGGAGCTTGTAAAGACCTATGAAGAAACGGGAACTCCGTTTATGTTTATGGAGAACTGCTGTTACGGAAAGTTTGAGATGCTTACGCAAGCACTTGTGCGTGCGGGAAGACTGGGAACGATCGTGCATTGTCACGGGGCTTACGGGCATGATCTGCGGGATGAGATTCTGGGCGGAAGAGTGAACAGGCATTACCGCCTGGAAAATTACATGAAACGCAACGGGGAAAATTATCCTACGCACGAACTTGGGCCCATAGCAAAACTTCTGGATATCAATCACGGGAACCGCATGGTGTCGCTTGTTTCGGTGGCAAGCAAAAGTGTGGGACTCGAAGAGTTTTCTTTGACGGATAAGAACCCGGATCCGACTTTGCGCGGTGCAAAGTTTGCCCAGGGGGATATTGTGAACACGATCATCACCTGCGCAAACGGAGAAACGATTTCGCTGACTTTGGATACCACGTTGCCCCGCTATTATTCGAGGGAATATACGGTACGCGGTACGAAAGGGCTTTGCAATCAGGAAGCGAACATGGTTTTTTTGGAAGAGGAAGTAAATGAGCACGAATTTTTCGAGCCGAACCTGACGCTGAAAAAATATCTGGACAATGCGGAAACGTATGCGGAATTTATTCCGCAGGAGTGGAAAGACATGACGGAGAAAGAGAAAGAAGCGGGACACGGCGGAATGGATTTTCTGATGTTCCGTGACTTTCTGGACGCTGCCGCGACGGGCAGAAAAATGCCTGTCGATGTTTACGATGCGGCGGCATGGATGAGCGTTACGGCTCTTTCGGAGAAATCGATTGCGGAGGGCGGCGCACCACAATCGTTTCCTGATTTTACGAGAGGGAAATGGATAAAATAGTCTGCGCGAGTAATTTTCGGTTTGTTGAAACACTTTGTTAAGGTTATACATTTGACTAAGATGTTGGTTCTAAAAAGAAGCGGCATGCGGTAGCTGGCCGAGAGGATCTTTCTGGAAGTAGCATAACCTTGAAGCCATGAAAGATAACGGAAAGTTATTTTAACTTCGGGTTTTCCAAAAGCTCCGCAATTATCAGTGTCGTTTACATTTTGGTTCGATACTTGCCGTTTATCTTATTCTTCTTCCCAATGTCCGAATTCTTTGCGGTTATATAAGCTTTAATACTTTTTGCGGATATTTTTACCATCGTGAATCTCTCGCCGTTTCCTGACTTTTTGCGCGTTTTCCCTTTTCTACGCAGGTTTTTCAACGTATAACTTATCTAAACGAATAAAAGCAACAATCCCGAGGACTTTTGTCTTCGGGATTGTTGCTTTTGTCTGTGTAATAGTAAAAAATCTCGGTTTTGTCGTTATAGATGATCACTTCTTTGATCAA
>ERZ1106920.24-NODE-24-length-17342-cov-9.099786_pt1 | contig 17342 bp, 10 predicted proteins | sample MGYA00403655_ERZ1106920 | MGnify/ENA primary metagenome ERZ1106920 (study PRJEB35170, sample SAMEA104062438) | human gut metagenome | biome: human gut; feature: human-associated habitat; material: faeces | place: Denmark | collected 2012-06-26 ... | reverse complement strand
TATCAGACACTTGTCAATAAAAACATAAATTTATTTACGATAGTATAAAAAAGTTTAACGATATTGTAAAGACAAGAAGAAAAAGGAGTGATATAATTAGAAAAAAACAGCGAGGGACTTGATATGAACAGAATATGTATTCCCGATCAGGAATACCGTGAGAGAATAGCAAAAGCGGCAAAGCTTATAAGGGCAAAAGGGCTTGACGTAATGGTGGTCTGCTCTACGGAAAGCGATTATGCGAACGCGCGTTACTTTTCGGGTTTCTGGCCTTTGTTTGAAAGGGCAGGGGTGGCCATCTCGGCAAGCGGCGACGCCGCGCTGATGGTCGGGCCGGAATCGGCAATTTACGCAAAGGATTTTGCAAAGATCGATAAAATTTTCGTTTTGAAAGAATTCAGGGAATCGGCAGACCCGGAATATCCTGAGATCAAAGCGGCGAATTTCAGAGACGTTTTCAAATCCATAGGAGTTTCGTCGGAAAATATCAAAATCGGGCTGGGATCGTATGTGGAGTGCACGCTGCCGATCTATGAGGGTTTGAAAGATTCTTACCCGAAGGCGGAAATCGTAAAGTGCAACGACATTATGGTCGATCTTCGCAAGATCAAAAGCGCCAACGAGCTCGCGTGCATCAAAGAGGGATTCAGGATCATTGAACTCGCCACGGACGAAGTGATCAGGAAATTGAGGCCCGGGGTGACCGAGCTTGAAATGGTGGGCGTAGCGGAAAAAGTGATCTATGAAAACGGGGCGGAATACGAGGGGCTTCCCATGTACGTGTTCAGCGAAGAATCCACCCGCCACGCGATCAGCCGATCGAGCTACCGCACCATCAAGAAGGGTGACATCGTACAGCTGAATCTCTCGGCGAAAATTGACGGATACTCTCCTTCGATCGGGTTGCCCGTGATCATGGGGAAACTGGAAGGAAAGCGTCGGGAACTCGTGGAGTTTTGCAAAAAAGCGCACGATTGGACGTGTGAAAAGATCAAAGCGGGAGTGGTTGCTTCCGACATTGCAAAGGCATTTTACAAGCTGTACCTTGATAACGGATATGCAAAAAATTACGTATACGGGCCCTGCCACGGCACGGGCATGATCGAGGTAGAGGCGCCGTGGATGGAAACGACGAGCGATTACCGGCTGGAAGAAAACATGACTTTCCAGGTGGATACATTTATTTCCGGCGATACATTCGGCTGCCGCTGGGAAAAAGGTGTCGCCGTGAAAAAGGACGGGTACGAATCTTATACGGACTATCTGAAAAAAGGGATCATCGAGTTGGAGTTTTGACGATGGAAGCGTTGGGCAAGAAAAACTGGATCATTCCCGATTGCGAATTGCCAAAAGAGGGAGACGGGGTCTTAAAAGGGCACGAATCGGTGATCATCGTCAACGACAATGACAGGGACGTCAACGTCAAAGTGACACTGTATTTTACAGATCAGCCTTGTTACGAAGGGATAACCTGGAAGGTGCGGGCAAAGAGCGTGCGGTGTTTCAGGATGAACGAACCGTCGGATATGTGCGGCTACGTGGTGCCGTTTGAAACGCAGTACGCCATGAAGCTCGAGAGCGACGGAAACATAGTGTTGCAGTACGGACGTCTGGACAACAGGCAGGTCAATCTGGCGTATTACACGACGCTGGGTTACAGCGAATAAAAAAAGTTTGAAAAAAGCGGAACATGGAGAGGTGCCGAAATGAAAAAATACAGGTATGAAAGAAGTTTTCCCCGCGAGATCAGGGAAGTGCAGGAAAAGAATATACCGTTGGTGATCGCAGGCGGCACGGTGGAGTATCATGGGCCGCAGTGTTCGTACGGCTGCGACACGCTCATCGTCGAAGGACTGCTGGAAAGGCTTGCCGAGGAAAAGGAGATCATGATCGCTCCTTCTGTTCATTACAGCCCGTCGAGCTATGCCGTGGGGGACGAAAAGAGCGGAACGGTACACGTAGAGGAGCGCGCTTTTGAAAATTACGTGTATTATGTTTTTAAAAGCCTTCTCAATGCGGGATTCCGCAATATTTACGTGGTCATTCACCATCAGTTTGAGCAGGAAAGCGAAATGCCGATGACGCTTTGCTACCGTTTGGCGGCAAAGCGTGCGACGATGGAGTATCTTGAAAAGATCTACGGCCAGGGATGGTGGGGCAGCGAGCGGTATGCGAACTATTACGAACAGCTGGAAGGGGCAAACAACCCGTTCAACTGGATCCAGGTGATACCGACGATGGATACGGCCGTGCAGAACGCCACGGGCTACGATCATGCGGGCAAATACGAGTGTTCCCTGTTGATGGCGCTCTATCCGGACTGTGTGGACCTTTCGCGGATCGACGACGTAAAACACTGGTTTACGCAGAGCGCACGGCAGGCAGATCCCGAACTCGGCGAAAAAATGGCAAAGCTCTCTCTGGAATACCTGAAACAGCGGATCGTCTGATGTTATCGGGGGAGATATGTTTTTAAAGACAGAAAAATTAAAGATGCCGAGGCTGAATTTCCCTGTGCGCTGGCAGGCAGTCCTGTACCGCAATTACGGCATGGTCGGCGATGACAAGCTGGCGCAGGTTCTGGGAACGGACACACCGACCGTTCGGGCAGAGGCGGCAAAGCTGGGCCTGGGAAAGATAACGTATGATCCGGAATGGCTGAACTCGGGATATATCACGATCATCCGAAACAACTGGTTTTTGCTTGATTGCGAACAGCTTGCGCAACTGCTTGGCTGGACGGAAGAAAAGCTGGACTATGTCATTCAAGAAGAAGACTTTTTGTATGTAAAACTGGGCAACGTAAAGCCGTTTTGCGAAAAAGTGAAATATTCTCCGCTCAGCGCGCGGGAAGAGGAACAAACGGCGGCGGCTGCAAAGATCCTCAATTCCTGCGGCGAAGAGGAGGCTCGGGCGTTCCGCTTTTTCGATTTTGAACATCGTTTGGAAAATTCGGATACCTGTTCGGGCAGCCGTATCATCCACGGATATCTCACTCCGTGCGGCGATACTTTTTCGGCGGATAGCAAAAACTATCTATCGGACGAACTTCTGCGCGCATATCGGGATGTCGGAGTCAACGGGCTTTGGTTTCATGCCCTCCTTACCGATCTTTCCCCTTTTCCCTTTAAGGATCTGGGGAAAAGGTATGTGCCGAGGAGAAAGAACCTGCAGGAACTTGTGGACAGATGCGCCCGTTTCGGGATCAAAGTTTATCTGTATTTCAACGAGCCACGCTGCATGAGGACAGAAGATTTTAAGGGACAGGAGGAGATAAAAGGCAGGGAAGAGGGCGCGTTTTCCGCTCTGTGTATGGGGACGGAAAGGGTAAGAAAATATCTCTATGATGCCGTATTCGGATTGTTTTCGGCTGTAAAGGGGATCGGCGGTGTCATGACGATCACGATGTCCGAAAACCTCACCCATTGTCATTCGCTGAAGGGCGGAGATTGTCCCAGGTGTAAAGGCAAGACGGGATATGAACTTTCTGCCCAAGTGAACAACATCATCGCTAAGGCGCTGCGCGACAGTCAAAGCGACGCCGAACTGATCGCCAATCTGTGGGGATGGTCAGATTTTATGGGCTGGACCGAGGAGGATGCGCTGAAAGGCATCGATTTTCTGGATAAAGACATTTCCGTCCTGTGCGTGAGCGAGTACGATCTGTCCATCGAAAAGGGCGGCATAAAGTCGAAGATCATCGATTATTCCCTGTCTAACCCCGGGCCGAGCGGGATCAGCCGCAGGCTGTTGGAGCACGCACGGGAAAAAGGTCACAAGACGTATGCAAAGATCCAGGTCAACAACAGCTGGGAGTGTTCCGCCGTTCCGTACTTTCCCGTATTCGATCTCGTGTGGCAGCACCTTGAAAATCTGCACGGCATCGGCATAGAAAACTACTGGCTTTCCTGGACGCTGGGCGGATGGCCCTCCGTCACGCTGGACATGGTCAGGGCGTTCGGGGAAGGGAAAACTCTCGGCGAATGGTATGAAAAGACGTTCGGCGAAAATGCGGGCGAGGTACACGCCGCCGTGCAGTTTCTGTGCAGGGGCTTTCAGAATTATCCGTTCAGTTTAAGCGCGTTGTATTTTTCGCCGAAAACGCTGGGCTGTGCAAATCTCTGGAGCCTGGAACCGGAAGAAAAACAGTCGGATATGGTCTGTTTTTCCTATGACGATTACGAAAAATGGATCCCTCCGTACCCGTATGAAGTTTACGTTTCGCAGATGGAAAAGCTCCTTTCGGAAATGGAAAAAGGGCTGACGGTTTTAGAGAAGATCAGGGAGAAAGATCCTGAAATTTTCAAAATATGGCTGTATGCCTGCGCGGGATATCTGCATTTTTCTGCGGATCACGACCAGACGCGCTTTTCGTTTTTAAAGAGAAAGCAGCCTTACGATAAGGAACAGATCGGGGAGATCCTGTCTCATGCGGCAGGGGGGACAAAAAAGCTGATCTCGTTACAGCGGCTTGACTGCAAAATCGGGTATGAGGCGTCGAACCATTATTTTTATACGACACGCTCTCTGAAAGAGAAACTTCTGAACTTGCATGAACTTGCGCGCGGGCTTCGGGAGGAAGGGGACGCGCAGCAGCAAAGATAACGGGACGGGGAAAAATAGCGCAGCGGCGGAAAAACCGCACGGCACTAAAAGATTCGTATATGAAAAGGAGGCGGGCCATGCAGATGCAGGCAAAAACGGAGAAAATGTCCGTCGAACAAAAGAAATCGGCGGTCAAAAAGTATCTGTTTATTTTATCCATCGTCGGATTACAGCTGATCAATTTTATCATATTTTATGTATATGTCAACGCAAATTCCATTCTGATGGCGTTTCAGTGGCGGAACGGAGACGGGGAGTTGTATTGGACGTTGCACGCGTTTGAGCTGATGTTCAGGCAGTTTACTGCCCAAGGGGGCGAAATGGCGATCGCGCTGCGGAATACTTTTATTTATTTCGCCGTATCGCTCGTATTGCTCCCCATTTCTTTTACCACATCCTATTTCATGTACAAAAAGATCTTCGGATACCGCGTGTTCCGCATCGTTTTTTTCCTGCCGTCCGTCCTTTCGGCGGTCGTATGGTCTACCTTGTATAAAAACATCATCGGCGTGGAAGGCCCGATCGCGGCGCTTATTCAGACCTTGAACAATCTCCCCAATCCGCCCGAGCTTCTGGGGGACAGCAAGTATGCCCTGGGAGCGGTGATCGGGTACAGCGTCTGGCTGGGGATCGCATCCAATTTTATTATTTTTTCGGGAACGCTCACGCGTATTCCGGAAAGTGTGATCGAGGCAGGCAAGCTGGATGGCGTAGGTTGGTTTCGCGAACTGTGGCAGGTGATCCTGCCCTTGATGTGGCCCACGATGGGGACAATGCTCCTGCTGATGATGTCCGGTATTTTTACTTCTTCGGGAAATCTTTTGCTTTTGACGGGCGGCGAATGGGATACAAATTCCATTTCCTTTCTGATTTTTCAGCAGGTGTACGACGGCTATAGCATCGTGGAAACGTCCAACACCTTCAACTATGGTTCGGCGATCGGAATGTTCTTTACGGTTCTCACCATTCCCATTGTGTTCGTTTCGCGGTATTTCATCAACCGTATTGAGGACGTAGAGTATTGAGGGAGGGGGGACAATGAGAAATAAAATCAAGCGCAGCGCAAGTCAGACGGCAGTCTTTGCCGTTGCCTTTATCATTCTGATGCTGTTTGCCCTTACCTATATACTTGCCTATCTGTGGGGAATGATGGCAGCCTGTAAGACGCATTCCGATCTCATCCTGCATCCTTTTGAACTGCCTCAGAAATGGATGTTCCGCAACTATCTGGATGCGTTTGTCATGCTCGAAGTAAACGATACGAACATGATCGGCATGATCGGAAACAGCCTCTGGCTGGTATTGTTCGGAGCGCTGTTTAACGTGATGGGAAGCTGTTTGATGGCATATGCCACCACAAAATACCAGTTTCACGGCAGGCTGGCGCTGATCACGATCAATCTGATCACGATGATCATTCCAATCGTCGGCGCGCTGCCGTCGCAGTACCGTACGTACAATGCGTTGGGTATGCTCAATTCGCCCCTCATTCTGATCGCATATTTCGGCGGGTTCGGGTCTATCAACTTGTATATGGCGGCTTTTTTCAAAAACATTTCCTGGGAATATGCCGAAGCGGCCTTTATGGACGGGGCAAACCATTACACGGTGCTGTTCCGCATCATGCTTCCTCTGGCAAAGGGCCCGATCGTAGCGCTTTACGTGGTGCAGGCAGTTGCTATTTGGAACGATTACATGACGGCGCTGCTGTTCCTGAAAGATATGCCGACGCTGGCAACGGGAATTTATTTGTTCCAGGCAACGACGGTACATAAGGCGCGCATGGATATCCTGTTTGCCGCTACGATCCTGTCCAGCATTCCCGTGTTGGTATTGTATCTGGCTTTCAACAAGACGATTTTGACGAATGTGTCGTTCGGCGGGCTGAAAGCGTAAAAATAAACATGATTGAGGAGAAAACAGAATGAAATCAGCAAAAAGAATCAAACTGATCGCGAAATTTATGGCGGCGGTCCTGACGCTCGGCACGGTCGTCGGCGTTGCGGCGGGCTGTAAAAAACCCACTCCGAATACGGAATCCGACCTGGAGATCGCTCTTTGGGAAGCGGGAAACGGGCGCGTATTCATGGATCGCATCATAGCCGAGTTTAAAAAGGAGCATCCCGAGATCAGCGTGTATCTCAGTTCCAATGCGGACGTGCAGACGTCCGACCTCAGTTCCGGCGGGGAAATAAACAGCATCGACCTGTATTTTACCAATCTGGAAGATTACCTGGGTTACAAAGAGTATCTCGAACCGCTTGACGATATTCTGGATGCGTCGGTGGACGGCGTCGCGCTCAGCAGCAAGTTTGACGCGAATATTCTCGACTGCCTGTCCGATCCCGAGGACGGGACGATGTATGTGCTGCCCTGGTCTTCCAGCGTCGGCGGACTGGTGTACAACGCATCCGTTTTTGAAGAGAGGGGATACGAGATCCCGCGCACGACCAACGAGCTGAAAGGCATTGTCGAGGACGCGATCTCCAAAAAAGACGAGGATTCTTCTCAGCCTTCTCCCTTTCTGCACCTCGCGGAATACTGGAATTACCTTCTGTTTGCCTGGCAGGCACAGTATGACGGCGTAGAGAATTTTTACGATGCTTGGCAGTTCACGTATGGCGGGCAACAAAACCGCGTCGAATCCCTGACGGGCGGAGCGTCCGCCGTCGATGAGATCAAACAGATCCCCGCAGACGAGAGAGGGGGCAGGTATAAATCTCTGGAAGTGCTCTACGAGCTCATTTCTCCTGCAGGCGCCGTATACAACGGGACCAATTCCTTTGACTTTACCACGTCGCAGACGCTGTTTCTGGACGGAAGGGCGCTCATGATGCCCAACGGCAGCTGGATCGAAAACGAAATGCGCCAGTACGTCACGGAAGATACGAATATCAGCATGATGAAGACGCCCGTGATCAGCTCTCTCGCTCCCAAGCTCGGCATCACGGAAAATCAGCTGTCCGTCATCGTGAAAGAGATCGACGGGCTGGAACTGACGGCCTCCGAAGAGAGCCTGTACAACAGCCTCAAAGAGAATAAGGCAGAAGCGGTGGCGTATGTGGAATCCATCCGCAACGTCGCCTATACCGAACAGACGCAGTACCATTCGTTTATTCCCAACTATGCCGTGGCAAAAGACGCGGCAAAAGAATTTTTGAAATTCTTCTTCTCGGACAAGGCTCTGCAGATCTGTTACGAAACGACGCACATGCCTCAGTCGGCAAAGATGACGACGGGTTCGCCCGATACGGAAGGGTGGTCCGATTTTTCCAAGGTCTGCCTGGAACTGCATGACAACATGACGATGATCGTCAAATATCTCACAAATCCGATTTTCTACCGCGGAAATGTTTCCAATCTGTATTATAATTCGCCGGCACGGTCGTTCAGTGCATCGGGGGAAGCGGATAAAAAGGACCTTGAAGAGTATTGGGTATGGGAAAGCTCTTACTGGCTGAACAACTGGGATACTCTGCTCGATCTCGCAGGACTGAAAACAAACGCGTAGCCGTCACCGAAGGAGGGAAAAGAATGAAGTGGAAAAATCTGTGTCTGGCATCGCTCCTCTGCGCTTCGCTGGTGTGCGGGGTCGCGGGTACGGAATTTGCGCAAAACAAGGTGAGTGCGGGCAGAACTGGCACCATCCTTGCGGATGAAGATACGTTTGTGGGTACGGAACCCGATTACGCCGAATGGCGTTACGACCGCAATGCGGGCATCGGATTCCGCGAAACGCGCCGCTGTTTTGCTTTCAGCTATCTGAAGGGGGACGACGCGGGCCTCAAAGCCTCTGTCCCTGTACCGCAGGACGCCGCCGGCACGGCCGTCGATATCGAGTTTATCAGTCTGGACGTCAGCCTTGGCGGCTGGGCAGGCATCAATTACGGTTCGACGACGGGAGAGCAGACAAACGGCGCTTTCTGGGATTGTTACAGGGCAGGCAGCGGCAAAGTGCATTATTTTTCGGCGGGAGCAAACGGAAAAATAAACGCGGTATTCATGCAGATCGTCCCCGTGGGGGAAAGCGCCGTGGATTACGGCAACGACGCGTCCGCGATGTCGGCAACGTTTTATGACGGAACGGGAAAGGCGTATGCCTCCGGCGCCAGTTCCTTCGAGATCGAACTTCCGCAGGTCCTGGAAAACAAGACGCTGCGCGAATATTACGGCGCAGACGGATCGTACGAACTTTCGGTCCGTGAGATAGGGGCGGCGGTCTCCGAGCGCACCGTTTTACTGCGGGCAAGCGGCCTGGACGCAAACCCCGGCGGGTATCTGGGCCTGACTTTTATGGCAATGCGTTCCGCAGGGGCGGAGATCAGCGATTTTGCCGCTTATGCGTGCGACGGCGCAGCGACGGAAAATTCTGCGGCGGAGAAAATTTTCGGCTTCAAAAAGGCGGGCGAAGGGAAAACGCTTTCCCAGTTTACGGTTGCAAATCAGAGTGCTTTTGCCGATTATATCGGCGGGGAAGAGTATTCCATTGCTTTCGATGAAACTTCGGATATCGGAAATCCTTTTCTCAACCGTTCACGCGTGACCGCTTCCGAAGAGGTGGAGCTCACGCTGAAGGGCGGGTTCACCGTCAAGATCAACGACCTTGTCGGCAACAAGAAGTTCGGCGCCGTGTTCGGCGTATCCTCTCTGAACGGCGATGTGGGCGACGACGGAACGAGTTATCTCTGGTTTTCCAAAGAAAACGGCGTTTACGGCTACGGACTCTCCGCTTACGGCGACGGGGAGACGCAGCTGATCCCTTTCACTCCCTTGCCGGACGGCGTGAGCGAGCAGCAGATCGAGGTCGATCTGGACCTCTATGCGGACGGAAGGCTGATCTTTTCCATCGGCGGGGAAGAAGTGTATGCGGGCGAAGCGGGCGAGATCGTCCCGGAAGGTTATTTCGGATTTGCGCAGAGCGGGGATTATACGATCGGAAAGGATTGTTACATCGACGTGGAAATTTACGATCTGCAGCTGCGCAACGAATTTTACGCAAAACCCGCCGCTCCCGACGTTTTTTCCGATTTCAACGACAACACGCTGAATGCACAGGAATGGCTGATGCGCTCCAATCCCGCCAACGGTTCGGGGCTGGGCGTTGCGGGCGGCGAGCTTGTCTTTGACGGAGCGGGCCAGCACAGCAACATCACTTCGATGTACAGTTATTCCAATTTTGAGCTGCGTTTCGATATTTACGGTGCAAAAAATACGCCAACGCTGGATGCAAACGGCAATCCTGTTTCCGGGGCGTCGTATTGGGTAGCCGTCGCGTTCGGCGCGGAAACGGCGAGCGCGGAGGATGCGGGTTACAGTTCGAGCAACGCGCTGATGAACGGCTCTTTTCTCTGCTTCGATGCGCCCAGGGATGCCGTGACGGGCAAACGCACGGGCACGACGGAAATGTACATGATCCAGAAAGGCGTCTATCAGCCCGCCGTCAAAATTCCGAAGAAGTATGCGTTTTTCGACGAGGACTTCGACCCGGAAACGGTGGTGACGATCCGCGTTACCGTCCTGGACGGAGTTGTCAGGATCGGAATGAAGACAAAGGACGAAATTGCATTTACGGAGATCTTCTCCTACGAATACCCCGATCTGTACACGCCCGAAGGTAATGTGTCCATTTACTGCGAAGGGAACCAGTTCGTGGAAAACAGGATCCTTCTGACAGGTTCGACATATAAAGTGGACAACGTCGGGCTGTATAATTGGGATGAAAACGGAAACGTCATCGAAATCGGCTACACGTCGAATGTTCCCGACTTTATAGGCGATTACGAATATACCGACCCTTGGATCTATGAAGACCCCGCCGCAAACGGCGCGTCAGGCAAGGGATGCAATTCTGCGGCAGGCATTGCGGCCGCTCTTCCGGCAACGGCGCTCATCGGCGCGGCAGCCATATTTGCGATCGGCAAGAGGAGGGAAAAGAGATGAAAAAGAGAAAGGTATTGTCCCTTGTGTCTGCGGCAGTCGCAGCCGTCTTTGTCCTTGCGGGATTTTCCGGATGCGGCGGAAACGGCGAGGAGGCCACGGAAGGAAATGTCAGATATACGGTGACGGAAAAGGGCACCCCCGAACAATACGGTTCCCTTTCGATTTTGGGGCTGGAAGAGAATGAAATGCCCATTACAGGATTTATCGGCCCGCAGGATCTGTACCAGACAAAAACGGGTTACAACCTGCCGAGTACCATTACGGATTCCGTGTATGAGAAGCTTTCGGATGCGGGTGTCAACCTGATCATAGAAACCAAACACGATTTTGCAGACATTACGGAAGGTTCGGCTGCGGACAGAGCGCTGAAAATGGGCGAAAAGTACGGTATCCAATATATTTTGCGGGATACCAAGAGCTCCAACGTAGAGTCTGCCGACCCCAACCAGGCATTCAATGCGTCTGCGGAAACCATCGCGCAGCGCATGGAAGATCTTTACAGCCGGTATCCCGCCATTTCCGGGCTTTATGTCAGGGACGAACCTCCCGCCACTCTGTTTGACAAGGTAGGGGAAGCGACAAAAGCCATTCAGCAGGCGGCGGAAACGGTCGGGAAAGATTATGTGTATTACGCAAACCTGTTCCCGAACACATCGGGGGCCCAGCTTTCGGGCGATCCCCAAAATCCCATTACGTACACGGAATATATCGATGAATATTGCGAAAAGACCGATCCGATCTTTTTGATGTACGACCTGTATCCCTTTGAAGGGCTGGAAGGCACCATTTCGGGGGCGTGGTTCAGTACGCTTGCGCAGTACCGTGCGAAGGCGGAAGAACTGAACGTTCCCTTCTGGTTATGGCTCCAGGCGGGCGGCGAATGGCCGGACGCACTCAGCAAGCGCATGGTCACGGAGTCGGAATTGCTCTGGAGCATCAACACGGCGCTGTGTATGGGAGCAAAGGGGCTGGGCTATTTCCCTCTGGTGATGCCTCCCGAATACCTTACCTGGAACGGCGGGATCCAAAATTCGTACAATGCGGGCCTCATCAACGAGTACGGCACGGCAAATCCCTGTTACTATTATGCCGTCAAGGCTGCAAGACAGCTGAAAGCGGTGGACGACGTCCTGATGCAGTCCAAAAACATGGGCGTCATGGTTTACGGAGAAACTCCTTCCCCCGTTCGCGGAGAATATGTTTTAAAGGAATTCCGTCAGCTGAAAAGCGTGTCGGGCGATGCCTGCCTGATCGGCTGTTTTGACTATCAGGGCGGCACGGCGCTGTATGTTGCGCGCAATTCCACGCAGGAAAAAGGGGAAGTGACGCTGCATTTTGACGGAAATTACGGTTACGACATCGTAACGCGCGGCAAAACCTCGTTTCAGGCGGGCAAAACGCTGGATCTTACGCTGGAAGCGGGGGAAGCCATCCTCGTCACATTGCGCTGAAAGGGGCCGGAAATATGGAACAAAATATTTACAGACTTCTCGGGAAGGGGGTTTATCCCCTGGCGGCTTACTGTTCGCCGCAATGCGCCTGCGAGCGCGGCGGCGTGCGCTATCCATCCCGCATTACACAGGCCCAGTACGATCTGCTGGCCGAAGCGGGCGTCAATCTGTTTTACGGCCACAGCGAAGTGGCGGGCGGCGCCCGCGGCGCCGACGTATGGACGGCGCTCGACTGTGCAAAGCGGGCGGGCGCAGGATATCTGGCGCGCTTTGAAGAGGCGCAGGAGTATGTTTCTCTCGGCACGCGCGGGTATGCCGCGTATGCCGATCTGACGGAGGCGCAGAAAGCGGACCTAGACGCGCGGTTTGCGCGTTCGCTGGAAAAATATGCGCGCCATCCCGCGTTTTACGGAGTGTCTTTTATCGACGAACCCGGCAGCGATATGTTTGAGGGGATCGCCGCGGCAAAAAAAGTGTTCGGCGAGGTTTGCGGCGACAAGTTCTTTTACGTGAACCTGTTTCCCTATTACGTCACCCCGGAACAGTACCAGTACAGTTTTGTTTCGGCTCAGAAAAAGTGTACGCGTCAGGAATTTTCGTACGGGCACACAAATCTGCAGCGCTACCGCGCCTATGCGGAGGAATTTCTGGACAGGGTGCGGCCGGAAGTGTATTCGTACGACGCCTACCCCTTTGTCACGCTGGGAAAGGGCGCCGAAACGGGCATTCATGAAGTCCTGTACGACATTCCCGGGTACCTTGCGGAAACGGAAAGGAAGCGCGGCATTCCTTTCTGGATGTTTATGCAGGAAGGCGGAAAATGGGAAGGGGATATGGGCGTGCGCGTGCCGAATTCTTCCGAACATCGCCTGCAATACAACGTTGCGCTGGCATACGGCGCAAAGGGTTTGCAGCTGTTTCCCTGCTGTTATCCCAACGACTGGCTGGACGACACGGTCTGCCGCGCGGGACTTGTGGACAGAATGGGGCAGCCGACCGATTTTTACGGATATTTCCGCAGGGAAGCGCGGCAGGTCCGCGCGGCGGGCTCCGCCTTGTTGGATGCAAAATGGGAAGGAATGATGCAGGCGGGAGAGTTCAACGGACTTCTGCCAGACGAGAAAGAACTTTCCCTGATCCGTTGGAACGAATGTATTTTCCGCGGAAAACTTCCGGGCGGGGAAAACTATCTGCTTTCCTCTCACGGCGCGATCGAACGGGTGTGCGCAACTTCGCAGGTTCTGATCGGCTGTTTTAAAAAAGAGGGAAAAGATCTGTACTATGTCGTCAACAATTCGTCGGCAACGTCGGCAAATGTCACCGTTCGGTTTGCAAACAGACAGGCAGGAACATTCATCCGCAACGGAGAAACAGAAAAATGCGATGCGCAGGAATGGAAGCTTTGTTCGCTGGAAGCGGGGGAAGGCGTCCTCTTGCTGCCGGAACGGAAGGAGGGAGAATGAAAAGATTTCTTAGTTTATGTAGAGGAATGCTCGCGGTTTGCGCGCTGTCGCTGGCCGTTTTCGGGCTGGTCGCCTGCAATCAGGAAAGCGGGACCAAAGAGGAGATCACGTTTCAGGCGGAAAATCTGAACGTAAAACTCGGTTCGGAGGTAAACTGGACGGAGGGGGTCACGGCAACGACGAAAGACGGACAGACCCTCACCGTGACGGCGGATGCAAGCGGCGTCGATCTGCAGAAAGCGGGGACGTATCCCATTATATTTTCTGCGGGAAAGTATTCTGTAGAACGCATCGTGCGCGTCTACGGCATGCCGACTCTGTATTATGCAGGCGAGCCGATGGCGGACGGGCAGTCTTTCATGATGAATTATACCGATCTGGCCGGAGAGCGCGGATTTGCCTCCGGCGTCACGGCGAAAGACTGTTTCGGAATGACGCTGGATGTCGAAACGGAAGCTCCCGAATACACGGGCGGGGCGGGCCCCTTTTCCGTGATCTGGAAAACGCAGGACGCGGCGGGGAATGCGCTTTCCGTCAGCGGCACGGTCACGCTCGACGCGGAAAAATTCCCCACGGCGCAGGATGCGACGTACGATCTGTCGCAGGAATATGCGGAGATCGTTGCGGATACAAAGGGGGGAGAACGCGTTTTTCTCTATGAAGGGGAAACCAAGATCAACCTGAAATATTACGAGAGAACGGAGGAAGGTTTTCTCCTTTCGGGTGCTTATCTTTCAAAAGGCGAGACGGGGGAGCGGCAGCTTCGGATAGAGACGGAGTTCGGCTCTGTCGGGTTCACGGTCAACGTGACGGATGCGCAACCCGTTCGGCTGAAAAATGTTTCGCAGATGAACGGATACCTGTTTTTGCAGGGGGAACCCATCCGCATAGAACTTCCCGACCGTCTCTGCGAAGGGTATCAGAAAGTGGACATCGGATTTTCCTGCAATACCCTTCAGTTTGCACTCACGTCGGACGCCTTTGAAGTAAAGGGTACGCCTGCCGTCGGGGAACACAGGGTCACGGTCACGGCCACGGGCCCGAACAACACCGATGAAAAATCCTTCGTTGTCAAAGTTTGTTCGGAAGAAGAATATTATGCAGATTACGGCTCCGGGGACACCGATCAGTTTTTGGATCGTTTCTATGTAGATACGACGTTGGGAATGTCGTTTACGTATGAAACGCTGGACGAAGCGGCATACGGGGTCACGGGCGCCTATCGCTTTAAAAGCAGCGGAGACAATACCTGGAACCAGCGCCTCGAGCTGCGGCTCAGCACGACCAGGGCGGACGTCTCGCAGTACGACACCGTGGAGTTCGATGTCTGGGTAAACAGCGGAAAAGCGACCTTCCCGTTTCTGATCATCGATCCGGAAATGTACATCGGCTACACGATCATGGAAAAGGATACGCAGACGGTTGTGGACAAAACCGCTGTGCAGGCGGGCAAATGGTATCACATGACGGCGGCCGTCCCCGACGCGGCAAAACAGTACGCCGCCACGTATATCTGCCTTGCGGACGCGGGCGAGATCGTCGATCTGTACATCCGCAACGTGAAGTTCTGCAAGCCGGACTCTTCTTTCATTGCGATGGCAGGGAGCAAAGCGGTGATCACAAAAGACGCGGAAGGGATCGCGGGCCGCACGGACGTGTATAAATACGTCAGCACGGACACGGCCTGGAACAGCCGCGCGCAGTTCACAAAAGAAACGTATGCCAAATACAATGCCCTGTATGAAAACGGCGGCGGCAAGATGACGATGGATATCTGCTTCACGGGCACGGTCAACGCCATTCAGTTCTGGGGTATCCAGGGCGGAGCAATGCCAGACTTTACAAGTTCGAGCAGCCCGAAAGCGGTCTGGAAGGATGCGGAAGGCAATGTGGTGGCGCCCGAAAAGATCGTCGCCAATACGTGGTATACGCTGGAGCTGGACGTGAACGCGATCGGAAAGCTGGATATCAGCAACAACGACCGCGGGTTGCAGTTTGCAACGCTCAGCGATAACGGCGGCGTGTTCTACATTGACAACGTGCAGTACAAAGACGTCACGGTGATCTTCCACGGCGCGACGGATATAGAAGTTGCCGTAGTCTCGGGGAGCGCTGTTCCCGTCCCCGCCGATCCCGTCAAGGCAGGGTACACGTTTGGCGGATGGTTTGCGGATGAGGACCTGACAGTTGCGTTCGATGCGGAAGCTGGGGTCAGCGAGGACACGGAAGTCTGGGCAAAATTCACGGCGAATACGGATACGGAGTACACGGTCGTGCATTTGCAGCAGGATCTGACGGGGGACACCTTTACCGAAAAGGAAAGGGAAACGCTGACAGGCACGACGGACACGCAGACGGCTGCGGCGGCGAAAGATTATGAAGGCTTTACGGCGCAGACAGTGACGCAGACAAACATTGAGGGCGACGGCAGTGCGGTCGTGGAGATCAGGTATCTGCGCAATACGTTCACGGTCACGTTGAAAAAGGACAACGGGGAAGCGGATACGGTGTTGACGGACGTAAGGTACGGCACATCGGCGAGTATTTTGTACGTGCAGGAAAACGTCCCCGTAAAGCGCGGATACGATTTTGAAGGCTGGTACGACGGCGATCGGCGCGTCGGCGAGGATGACGCACTGGAAGGAGCGGTCAGCCTGACGGCAAAATATACGGCAGGGACGGCTTCCTACACGGCGGAATATTATCTGGAAGGACTTAACGGGGCGTTTGTCAAGGATGACAGTCTGACGGCCGACGGCAGCGGAACGACGGATTCTACCGTGACGGCGGAGCCGAAACAGATCGAACATTTTACCTTTGACGAAGACAATGCAGGAAACGTTCTGCAGGGAACGGTGGCGGCGGACGGAAGTCTTGTCCTGCGCCTGTACTATACGCGCAACAGCTACACGGTCACGTTCAAAAACGGGGACGAAGTGCTGAGCACGCAGAGCGTAAAATACGAAGCTGCGCCCGTATATGAGGGCGAAACTCCCGAAAAGGAAGCGCAGGGCATGATCTGCCTGTTTGCAGGGTTCGGAGAAGTGGCGCCCGTAACGGCGGATGCGGAATATGCGGCGCAGTTTGTGGAAGTGAAGGACTACAACGGATACAGATTCACGGAAAGCTTTACGCTGCCCGATCTTACGGAAGCAATGCAGGGGAGAGAGTACAAACAGTACCTCGACAATGCGGAGATCACCGCGGGAACGCAGACGGCGACCGTAGGCGGACACACGTGGAAGATCGCGCTGGTCGAAGAGGACGAAATTCTTTCCGAAACGGAGATCGCGATCGAAGTGGTGACGGAAGAGGTATATTACGCAGATTACGGCTCTGGGGACACCGATCAGTTTTTAAATCGTTTCCTCGTGGATGCGGGCGCGGGAATGTCCTTTACATATGAAATTCTGGATGCGGAAACGTACGGTGCGGCGAGCGCTTATCGCTACAAGAGCGCGGGAAGAAGCACGTGGGACCAGCGCCTCGAGCTGCGGCTCAGCACGACCGAGACAGATATTTCGCAGTACGACACCGTGGAATTTGACATCTGGGTCAACAGCGGGAGCGCTACTTTCCCGTTTTTGATCATCGACCCCGATAAGTATATCGTCTATACGGTCATGGAAAAGGATACGCAGACGGTCGTGGACAAAACCGCTGTGCAGGCGGGAAAATGGTACCACATGACGGCGGCGGTTCCCGACGGCGCCAAGTCGCTCGCCGCGACGAATATCTGCCTTGCGGACGCGGGCGAGATCGTCGATCTGTACATCCGCAATGTGCAGCTGTGCAAGGCGGAAGCTCCTTTCCTCACCTCGGTAGGGTGCAAAGCGGTGATCACAAAAGACGCGGAAGGGATCGCGGGCCGCACGGACGTGTA
>ERZ1106920.13-NODE-13-length-23606-cov-6.339391_pt1 | contig 23606 bp, 15 predicted proteins | sample MGYA00403655_ERZ1106920 | MGnify/ENA primary metagenome ERZ1106920 (study PRJEB35170, sample SAMEA104062438) | human gut metagenome | biome: human gut; feature: human-associated habitat; material: faeces | place: Denmark | collected 2012-06-26 ... | reverse complement strand
CTGCGTGCAGAAGAAAAAGAGGCGCGCCTCTTTTTTACTTACTTTTCAGGTTGCCTACATTATAGTGCATTAGTCATATTTTGTCAATTGTATTTTTTCATAAACACACAAAAAAATATGCGTTATCCATAATTTTACCGACAGCAAAATGTATCGCTTTGAGCGCTGTTTATGAATTTGTCAAAATAATCCTTAACCGATTGCGTTCCTCTTCGGAGCTCCATATAAATTTTTAAATTTGGCTCCGTACCTGACGGTCGGATAATGACGCCTTCATTCTCCCCGAAATCAAACTGAAGCACGTTCGATTTCGGCAAACCCGTATTCTCGCTCCTATAATCGATACACCGCTGAATCGTTTTTCCGCAAATTTCTTTGGGCGGGTGACTGCGGAACTGCGCCATGATCGCCTCTATCTTTTTATGCCCCGCCGCACCTGCAAACGTATAGGAAAGCAGGGTATTCGTCAACCTTCCGTATTGTTCATAAATCGATTCCAGCACATCTTTTAAGTTTTTCCCTTGCTCACGATATTCTGCCGCCATCTTGCAGATCGCCAGCGAAGCGACAAGCGCATCTTTATCCCGTACCTGCGTGCCGAGCAAATACCCGTAGCTCTCTTCAAACCCCAAAAGGAACCTGTCCGCCTGCCCTTTCTCTTCCAGAAAGCCGATCTGCTCGCCTATGTACTTAAACCCCGTCAGTACATTGATTATCCCTGCACCGTAATCTGCGGCAATCTTCTCGGCAAGGCTCGTCGTGACGATCGTCTTGATAATGAGAAGGCGAGAGGTATCCGCCCCCTTCTTTTTCTGTTCTTCCAACAAATATTGCGAAAGCAAAAGTCCGACTTCATTGCCCGTAAAAGCGGTATACGTATCGCCGTAACGCACGGCAATCCCTACCCTGTCCGCATCGGGATCCGTCGCGATCAGCAAATCGCACCCGTTCTCCTTAGCCGTCTTTAAGCCGCGTTCCAATGCTTCCCGCTTTTCGGGATTCGGATACGGGCACGTCGTGAAATTCTCGTCCGGGATACACTGTGGCTGCGTCAGAACCACTTGCGCGCCCGCACTCTTCAACAGCTTCGGCACCAGCCTGTACCCCGTCCCGTTCAATGCGGAATATGCAATTTTTAAGCCACGCAGGTCTGTTTTCCCGACAATATTCCGTATTCCCCGCAAATATTTTTCTTCCGCTTCTTCTGCCGCATAGACGATCTTCCCTTCTTTTACATATTCCGAAAAATCTTTCCAAGACCCTTTGAAATAGCTTTCCCGACCGATAAATCCCGCAACTTCCTTTGCCGTTTCGTCCGTGATCTGACAACCTGCCGCATTATAAACTTTATACCCGTTGTACACCGCAGGATTGTGGCTCGCCGTGATCATCACGCCCATATCGCATTTTTCTTCCCTCGTCAGAAAAGAAAGAAACGGCGTAGGCATCAGCTCCCGCACGATCACAACTTCCATGCCGCCGGCCGCTAAAATACAAGCCGCCGTCTGCGCAAATACTTGCGATTTTCTGCGGCTGTCATAACTGATCGCCGCCTTTTTCATTTCATGCGCCCGCATATACGCCGCCAGCCCCTTGGTCGCTCGCGCTACCGTATACACATTCATGCAATTTGTCCCCAGCCCTACAATGCCGCGCAAACCGCCTGTCCCGAACTGAAGTTCGCTGCCGAAACGCTCCTTCTTTTCCTCTTCCGTAAGAGCTTTCAACGCAGCAAGTTCCTCTTCATCCGTTATATTTTTCAACCACTCTTGTATGCTATCCTGCATTTTTACCTCTTTCATCCTTATCTCTCTGCCGACAAACAATGCCCCCCGAAAGGCCGCTTGTCTTGTCAGGCAAACCAAAGCAAGCCCTCTCCGTATATCTCCGCCCCCAAAATATATACGATCTGTTTTCAATGCCCGAGAATATAATCCAAAATTTCATCGATCGTTGAAAAAGCCATACCGAAAACCGTATCGGCACAACCGTAATACAATGCGAGCCTTCCCGTTGCGGAATCGGCCAGCGCCGCGCAAGGGAAAACTACATTCGGAACAAATCCCACACATTCATATTCTTTTTCCGGAGTCAGCAGATAATTCTTTGAACGATGCAATACCCTGGACGGGTCTTCGGAATCCAGCAAAGCCCCTCCCATTGAATAAACATACCCGGAGCAAGTCTGCGTTACGCCATGATACAACAGCAGCCACCCTTCGCTTGTTTCAATGGGAACAGCACCTGCCCCGATCTTCAAGCGTTCCCATGAACTTTGCGGTTTCATCACAAGCCGATGTTTCCCCCAATATTCCAAATCCTTGCTGTGCGAAAGATAAATATCCCCGTAAGGCGTATGGCCCTGATCGGACGGACGCGTGAGCAATACATACTCACCGTTTATTTTTCGCGGAAACATTACGCCGTTACGGCTATACGGCAACACGGGATGCCCTTTAAACACAAACTTTTTGAAATCTTTTGTTTCGGCAAGCCCGATCGTCGGCTGTCCGCCAAGCCCGTCGCACCAGAGAATATAATACGTATCTCCTATTTTTACCGCGCGAGGATCGTACCCGTATTCCATTTCATACGGTACGCCGTTTTCATATTCCATTCGGATCGGCTGCTCACGGATATCGAACGAATATCCGTCTTTGCTGAATCCGACAAATAAAAGCGGCCAACCGTTGAGCGTATCACCGCGAAACACCCCGGCAAATCCGGCACCGAACGGAACAACCGCACTGTTATAGATCCGCGCTACGCCCCTGATCGGATTGCGGGCAACGATCGGATTCTTGACACTGCGCCAAAACGGCAGTCCGTTTTCTTCAGTCCTCTCCTCAAAGGGAATATTTGAAAGCGATTCCCCGATCAAACGATATTTCATTTCTCCTGACCTCTGTTTGATTTATACTCGATTCAAAAAAGTTACGGGTACATATCCCGACGTATAATGCCCCTCCGCAGTGATCTCAATGACGATCCGGACTTCCGGCGGCAAAGCACCCTTTGCCCGCACCTTGATTTCGATTTCTTCTGTTTCGTATTTCTGCGTCAGCTGCGACCAATGCGGCAGAAATACACCGAATTCTGTTTTATCTGTTTCCAGACAGGAGGGTGTAAGAATTTTTATATTCAAATCATACGGCTGATTCCCATATGCCTTGACATTGTTGTATAACTTTAACGCTATGCTCGACTCGCCCCCCGCACACAGTACGGGTTCACCGCGGTATATAACTTCCGCCGTGAAAAAAGCGAACTGCATCGAAAAGGAATACGGTTTCAGCGCGGAAAATGCTTCACGAAATCCCGAAGAACGAAGCGCTTGCCCGTCCTCAGCACCGATCACGGTTTTTCCGTTGCCGATAAACGTCTGCGCATTGTTTTCTGCCAGTACGGCAGGCGCCAAGCGCGCAACCCTCTCCGAAAGCTGTTTGCAGGAAGTGATCGGGTTCCAGGAAATCCCCATATTGATGCACGCCGTTACGATCGTGTCGCCTACCTGCTTTCGCCAATCCTTGGGGATCCCTCTCACACCGCCCAAAATACCCAGAACGGAGCCGATCGTCGCACCCGTGCAATCCGTGTCATCCCCGCAATTGACGGCGGCAAGCATGGATTTTTTAAAGTCGCCTTCTCCGTACAGCAAACCCAAAATCACGAATCCTATATTGGACGGAGCCTGAAACCATCCGTCGCCGATATCCGCATTCAGGGCAATGACCGCATCGCGCGCTTCCCGCAAAGGCGTACCCTCGTCGAAACACTGTTCGGCAAAACGCACCGTTTTCGCCACGCGGCTATCCTCGGGTATGCGGAGCAGGGCGAGCGAAATAAGCTCTCGCACGTCGCTTATCACAAACGCCAAACTTTCCATTGCCGCCACAAACGCCGCCGCCACCGTGCCTTCTCCTGTACCGTGATCGACTTTCGCGTCTTCAATCGCATACTTTGCAGCAATATCGGGCGCCGCAGGTGCAAGCGTCGCCCATATCTCCGTTCGGATCCATGCCCCGTTGCTATGTTTCCATACATTTGCGTCACCCGCAACCGCCGGAGGAAGCCCGCGGCGCATATTGTTTTTTGCTATTCCGTATTCCGCCCAATACGGCGTGATGAAAGCAAGCCAATATTCCCCCAGCGTATATGCGTTTATATTCTTCGGGCCGGAAAATTCCACAGCCTGCAGCCAAACAAGCTGTAAATCAAGGTCATCGTTCGGCAATGCCTGCTGCTTACCTGCCTGAAATTCCGTAACAGTCAGATATTCATGCGTACTCTCATACGGAGCCCCGAGCGTGCCGCCGATATTTTTGCCTATCCAACAGGCGTGTACTTTGTCAAAATATTCCCGAAAGTCCAGTTTTATCATACCGCACACCCCCTCACCAAATAGTCAATCAACTCGGCAAAATTGCAGGTAGCAAGCCCTATATAGGTATCGGCGCATCCATAATAAACATACAACGTGTCATCCTTTACGACAGCGCCCGTCGGAAATACACATCCCTCATAGATACCGCAAAGCTCAAATTCCTGATCCGGCTCCATCAGAAAATCTTTCGTGCGGGCCATCACTTTTTCCGGCTTTTCCAAATCGAGCAACATCGCCCCCACACGATACACACCCTTTGCATCTACTCCGTGGTAAAGCATAAACCAGCCCTTTTCCGTACGGATCGGCGGCGTTCCCGCACCGATCCGCTGCTGTTCCCACCATTGTTCGCCCGTCATCAATAACTGCGGTTTGCCGTAATCCAGCAAATCATCCCCGAACGAGATCCAGATCGAAGGCATCTTTACCCCCGCATCCTTGAACTTCGGACGCGATATAAGAATATACTTCCCGTTCACCTTTTCCGGAAAAAGCATCACATCCCGATCATCCACCGTCGGTTCCGTAAGCCTGCCCAGCTTTTTATAATGCACAAAATCTCCGGTCGCCGCAAGATAACTGATCGTCGTGTTCTCCCGCGCAAACAACGGCAATTCCTCAGAATGTACGTCCGAACTTTCCAGATACATCGGCGGACGGGATACGCCCTCGACCCACTCTTCCAGCCAGTACTGCCCCGGAGCATATGCGCGCGCGGCATAGGTAAGAAAATAAATATCTCCGATCTTTGTGAGTCGCGGATCCTCCACACACCCGCCGTCCGGATCGTCGCGGTACCCTTCAAACACGGGGCCGCCGCCCGCACGCTCAAAATGTACCCCGTCTTTGCTCGTCGCAAGCCCCAGACGGATCTGATGCCGTTTATCGTTTCCCGCGGCCCGATACAGCATCACAAATTCCCCTCTCGCCTCGTCGTAGACGACCGCAGGATTCAACACACACCGTTCCTCCCATGCACAGGCAGGGTCGGGACGCAAAATCGGATTTCCCTTGTATTTTTCAAATTTCATAATATTCAGCCTTCTTCCGTGTTTTCAAATTTTCCGTTCAAACGAAAAATCACCGCAGCCATCGGCGACAACTCCTTCGCCGGGGAGTTCAAAGACACCGCTGATGCCCTTCGGTATATGAGCAAAATAACGGACAACATTTCCGCTGCGTTCGTACCCCGCAGTGATTTTGCCGCTTACGCTTTCGTAGCTTGCTTCCACGCGATCCAACCCTTCGACAGGGTGCGGAGCAATGCAGACCGCTTTGAATCCCGCCTTTGCCGCGTCGAGCCCCGCGATCCGTCTGTATACAAATTCCATCACCGAACCGTACGCATAATGGTTGAACGAATTCATACCCGGATCGTTCAGTCTGCCCTCGGTATCGATCCCGTTCCAGCGTTCCCAGACCGTCGTCGCGCCAAGGTTTACCTCGTACAGCCAGCCCGGATACTCCTCGTTCAAAAGAAGTTTCCCTGCCGTTTCATGATACCCGTTTTCCGAAAGCACAAACAAAAGATACGGCGTGCCGGCAAACCCCGTCGTCATATGATACCCGTGCGCAATCACGTTCTCATTCAGCCGCGCCGCCAGCTGCGCCCTGTATTTTTCGGGCGCGATTCCGAAACGCAGTGCAAGCACCAACGCTGTCTGCGTTTCATTCACCAGCCTGCCGCGCGGCGAAAAGTACTCCGCACGCATGGCGGAAAGCAACTTGCGCCGCTTCTCTCTGTATTCCCGCTCCGTCGCCTTATCCTTTAAAATGCGCGCCGAATCCGCAATGATGCGCAGGCTCTCCGCACGGAATACGTTCGCCATGAAATAGACGTCCGTCGCGCCGCGGCAATCGTCCGACGCACTGACCTCTCTGTCCAGTCCCAGCCAATCCCCGTACTGAAAGCCGCGCGCCACCAATCCGTTCTCCGCTGTTTCATCCACTGCGGCGGCAAACTTTTTCATCGCGCCGATATTCTCCGCCAGAAAAAATTTATCTCCGTACATCTCGTACATCGTCCACGGGATCATCGTTACCGCGTCCGCCCATAATGCCGCCGTGTTTCTTTCCCCAAATACATACGGCACAACATCCGGCATTTTTCCGTCTTCCCCTTGCTCCGTGCGCATGTCGGCAAGCCATTTTTTGAAAAACGCACGCACATCATAGTTATAAGCCGCCGTACGGCTGAATACGTTTGCATCCGCCGTCCAGCCCATCCGCTCGTCCCGCTGCGGGCAGTCTGTCGGTATATCCACAAAGTTGCTCCTCTGCCCCCAGAGTACGTTTTCATACAAACGGTTCATTTTTTCGTAAGACGTATGCAAAAATCCTGTCCTGTGCAGATCGCTGTACTCCGCCACAGACGTAAGTTGCTTTGCATTTACTTCTGCGCCTTCCACTCTTACATAACGATAACCGTGGAATGTAAATTCGGGAAACAGCGTCTGCTCCCCGCCCGCAAGGATATATTTATCCTGCGCCTTTGCCGAACGCAGGTTCGCCGTATAAAAATTACCGTCCCGATCCAAAATTTCCGCATGCGAAAGGACAAGCTCCTGCCCGCGCTTTCCGTCGATCTGAACGCGTACGGCACCTGCAAGATTCTGCCCGAAATCGAACACATGCTCGCCTTTCGGCGTGTAAAATTCACGCACGGGTTTGAATTCTTCGTGAGTGCGGACGGGTTCGTCTTCCTGCGGGATGAGCCTTTCTTTGTCAAAAGGCACCGCCTCTACGGAATACGTCTTTCTTTCCCTCGTGAAATCCTGCACTTCGCCGTCGTAGAGGTTGGAACATACAATGTAAGAATCTTCCGCCGTCCAGCTTTCATCCGTCACGATACAAAAATGAGAACCGTCCTCATATTCGATCTCCAGCACGACCCAGCCGGCAGAACGTTCGCCGTACAAGCTGTCTTGCCCCTGAAATCCGAACCTGCCGCTGTACCAGCCGCGCCCGACTGTCTGTCTGATCTCATTTTCGCCCTGCCGCAGTTTCTTTGTAACGTCATATGCCTGTACCTGCAGCCGCACGCGATAATTCGTCCATCCGGGCGTGAACCGAGCATCCCCGACGCGCACCCCGTTCAGCTCCAGAAAGTACAATCCCAGCGCCGTCGCATACACTACGGCGCGCTTTGCCTTCTTTTCCGTGCTGAATGCACGGCGCAACACAAAACAATCGCTCTCTTTACAAGCGGGTGCAATAAATATACCTTTTCTGCCTTCGATCATGATCTGATTCCTGCCATCCTTATTTTTCTGCGTTTGACGGTCAAAGGAAAATGTGCCCGCCCTGCATAGAGGGCAGGCACACTGCTCCGTTATTTTCGTGTTCAGCCTTTATTCACAAAGGAGATCGCTCCGTCCGTGATCTTCCAATATTCCGGATCCCATTTGGAGATCTCTGCCTTCAGCGTGGAATTCTCTGCGTTGTAAGCCGCCGCAAAGGCATCCATGCTCGCGTATACGCCGCGGATATCGTTTTCGGAAGGCGTGGGTTCACCGCAATAGGTATTCGTATCGGGAGCACCGATGATATACACGCCGTCGCGGATGGGCCACGTGCCGATCAGACAGCAATCCGCAGGAATCTCGTCCAGAACCTGCTGGTTGTTCGCATAATCTTTGAACACGGTATTCGTTACGTCGACCACACAATGACGTATCGTTGCGCCCGATTCTACGCCAAACGCATAGAACGCACCCACTTTATTGCCTGTACTTACCTGGTACATGATCTCGCTGAACGATACATATACATTCTCAATGAGCCCCGTTCCGCAATTTGCGACAATGGAACCTTTCATATAAATTTTTGCATTCGTAAAGCTCACGTTTTTCACCGTGCCGCCCGCAAGTTTGCCGAATACCCCGTAGCAGTTTGCCCAACGCGAATACGGCTGGTCGGAAGTCCAGCGGTTGACCTGCATCCCGACGATCGTATAACCGCAGCCGTCAAACGTTCCGCAGAAACCGCCTTCCGCACTGTCGCTCCCGTTGGGAGGATAGATGTAATTCGCCATCTCCGCGTTATAAGTGATATTTGCGCCGAGTTCAAAATAACCGCCCCAGAAATTATCTCTGTCCGCTTCGCACTCTTTCGCGATCGCACTCATATCGTCAAAGCCCGCTTTGTCCGTGAATACTTTCGTTACAAGGATGACGGGAAGCGCAACGGTACGGTCCGTCCCCGCGGCGTCTTTCAAAGTAACCGCGAGCGTATATTCGCCGTATTTCAGCTCGAACTGCGCAACGCCCATCGTGAGAGTATCATCGGCAAACGTCGCTTCCACGGAGTCTGTATTCAGCACAGCGCTCGTGTATGCGCTCGCATCAAACGCGGAAAGATCGATCTCCGCCTGCGCGTCCGTATTGACGGATACGATGGAATTTTCATATTTCACATCCAGATAGATCTTCTGCACTGCAGGTTCATACGTTTCGCCGCACGCACAGCTTAAAACATCATAATTGCCTTCTTTGGTCCAGACTGTATAAGCGTGTTCATGCGTACGTTCTGCCATTTTGTATCCGCACACGGTGCAGAGCTGTACGTCTTTCTGCGTATCCGCATCGTATGTCCATGCACCCGCGCTGTGATCGGCTTTGTTCAGTTCCTGCTCACAGGTACCGCAAACCTGCCAATGCTGCGTTTCGTTTGCAGACCATGCATCCAGCACATGCTGATGCGCGGTACTGCTCATCTCATAGCCGCAGACAGTACAATCGACCGTGTCCGTCGTGCCGTCCGTCTCGACCTCTCCTGCCGTATGCGCAGCTTTCTCTGCCTCCGCACCGCAGACAGTACATTCCTTCCAGTGATTGGTTCCGTCGCTCTGCCATTCACCGAGCGTGTGCGCCGCTTCATCTGTCTTCTGTCCGCAAACGGTACATTCTTTCCAATGGTTCACCCCGTCGCTCTTCCACTCTGTGCCGGACGTATGCGTGTGCGCCGTCTCGTCCATTTTGTAACCGCACACAGTGCATTCATACCACTGCGTGGTATAATCACTGTTGAAATGAAGCTCACTCCCCTTGGTATGAGCCGCTTCATCCATTTTCTCTCCGCATTCGGTACAGGTATGCCAATGGTTCGTCGCATCGTTTTCCCATTGCGTTCCCGCAGTATGTGTGTGCGATCCTCCGCAGGCTACCATACCGAGCGCAAGCGCCAACGTCAATACAATCGTAAGCACTTTTGCAACATGTTTCATACATCTTCCTCCTGATGATTTTTTTTATTTATTGTCTGCCCAAAGGCAGTTACAACACCCCTTCAGCGAAACACGGGACAGCCGTTCGCATCCGTCGTCCAGATGCTCTGATCCCATGCCGCAACCACATTCTTCGCAGAAGAATCGGACGTAAACGCTGCATAAGTACGGAAACCCGCATAAGCGTCCGAACCGTTTGCATTCGTTACCGGCGCATTACGCAGAGAAGAGTCCGTTACAATATACACCCCGTTATAGACAGCCGTACTGCCCGTACCGCAGCCGATCAGGCGGGTATTTGCCGCGCTCGTCCCGTTGAAGATCGTCCCGGAACCGACCGTTGCATCGATAAACACGGCTTCCACCGTCGCACCGACCGATGCACCGCCCGTAAACACCGTCCCGGCGTAATGCCCTTCCGTTCCGCCCGTAATGGCCGCATAATGGACATAGATATTGCGCACAGTCCCGCTGCCGTTGTAAGCGATCAGAGCGCCGCAAATGCTCGCATCTTCAAATGCGACATTCTGCACGACACCGTCGCGGTGCAGCACGCCGAACATTCCGTTGTATGCACGGCTGCTGACCGAAAGATCAAATTTGAGCCCCGTGATCGTGTACCCTTTGCCGTCAAACACGCCGCGGAATCCGCCCGTGATCCCCGCGATCGCATCGCTGCCGCCGCGGCCCACAACGCCCTCCGGCGCAAGCGGCAGGAATGAGCTGCCCGTATACGCGATATCGTTGGCGAGAATATAATAGCCGTCGCAAATATAACCGTTCGCTCCCTCTCCGATGCCGCGCATGGATTCCAGTTCATCCGAATCGTGAATGACCATGGTATACAATGCCGCAGAGAGAATGTAATCGGCTTTTTCGGTTTTCAGCGTGATCTCACCTTCGCCCAGATGCTCCGCTTCTTTCGGGAATGTTGCGGCGGAAAGAGTGAGTTCGTTTTTCGCCGCATCAAAAGATCCGAATACGGATACTCCTTTGAATATGGCGTCCGTAACCGTCCCCGCAATGTCCCCCGAAAGGCTGATCGGTTTCAGGTCGTTCTCCTCCGCCACGGCGCTGCCTTCCAGCCGAATGCGGGTGCGCTCTACCGTAATATCCACCCTGAAGCTCGCTTCCTTATAGGTACAGACGACCGTCGTCTGTCCCTCTGCCGCCGCAACAAGATCCCGATTGTTTTCCACTCGGACGACGCCGCTGTCTTCACTTTCCCAGCTTACCTGCGCATCGGCTACCGCAACGCCCTTTTCATAAACCGTCAGGGCCGGCGTAAGCACATCGCTGTAACCGCCCGTGGCGAACGTGTACAGCTTTGCGGCATAATTGCCTCCCTCTCCGGGAAAACAATTGGCAAGATCGAACACGATATCGAGCGTCCTTACCGTTACGGTGATCTTCTGCGCCACATACACGCCGCGGACGGTAGCCGACACATAAAACTCTTCCGTACCTGCGGCAAGCCCGCGAAATTCCGCCTGCGCGCCGTCTGCCGTAACGGAGGCGGCAGAACCGCCGCCTGTCCAAGCGTACTGAACATTTTCCACGGCTTCGCCTTTCAGCATGACGGACGCCGTAACCGTAAACGTACTGCCCGTTTCCAGTTCAACCACGTTGTCGCTTACAGAAAGTACGGGCGCGGCCAGAGAGTCGGTGATCGTAACGCTGCAGGACGCAGACGCGCCGCCCGCCGACGCCGTAATGTGTACGTTACCCGTCGCGACAGCCGTTACCAATCCGTTCTCCACCGTCGCGCGGGAAGGATCGGAACTGCTCCAGACGATCGCCTCGGTCGTATTTTCCGCCGTTGCCGTAAGCTGCACGCTCTCGTACAGGTCGAGAGAAGCCGACGGCGAACTGATCGTAACGACGGGCTGTTTCCGGTCAGTCTCCTCTTCCTGTCCGGGCGCGCAGGCGGCAAAAGAAAACATTACCGCCGCAAGCAGGAACAAAAGCAGAAATAAAATGTATTTCAATTTTTTCATGACCGTCCCTCCTTATACGCCCCAGGTCGTAAAGACACTGCTGAAGCTCGTCTGTTCATCCACCATCGTAACTCCCAAAGCGGAACTGTCCGCCTTGAACGACTCGCGCATCTGCTGCAATTCATACGAAGAATAGACGCCCGAATACAGGGAAAGCAACGCATACCGCGGGAAAAGAGATTCCAGCGTGATATGATCGTAATACGTTTCATAGCGGACAGGATCGGCTGCGCGCAGCGGTTCGATCGCCGCATAGGCCTCGTCGATCAGATCCATCCACCCGTCGAGCAATTTTTTCGGCCAGTACTCCGCCTGCGCTATGTTATCCTTATACCCGCCGCGCACGGTCGCAGGATATGCCTTTTCCAGATACTTCATGTGCGCCTGCAATTCGTCGAAGAACGTCCGCATGGCGGCACCGCCTTCGCCGTAATAATTGTCAAAAAATTTCGTTACGAGATCCCCGTAATTCAGATTTACGTCAACCAGCAGGCGGGAATCGAGATATTCCTTGAGTTTGCTGAAATGCGAGACCCCGTTCACATTCCACTGCCCCTCGTTGTACATATACACGGCATTGTTCGCCTTGCAGAATCTGTAAGTTTCCGCAACGGTATCCCATGTGTTGGCGGGGAACATATAATGCGCGAAGTTGGTCTGATAGAGCCACATATAAATATTGTCGCACACCGCCGACCAGGAATTGATATTTTCCGCAAACGATTGGTTCACGTTTTCATAGAAAGAATGGGAATAAGTCGCCGTGATGGGGGCAATGATGACCCCGACGTTCGGATGGCAATGGATGCCGTCGATCGCCGAATATGTACCGTCCGCATTGCGCGTCGTGGGAGATTTTTCCGTGGCACGGTATGCAAAAAAGGATATGGTCACCCTGCGGGAATCGCCCAGATCTTCTTCCAGTTTTTCCGCCAGAGCATTGATAAACTTGATGACCGGGCCGTTGACCGATCCGCCGTACTTTTCCGCTTCCGCCTTGCAGGCGTCGCAATCGCAGGCGTCGAAATTGTCTTCCTGCGTGAACGTAACGTTGCTGAGCGTGGGATTGGCGTCCACAGCCGCTTTCAGAGCACTGTAGGCGGTATCGATCATCAGCTGATACGTACCCTTTTCATTGCCGTGCGCGGTATAGCACAGTTGCCCGGGATTCTGGCCGAGTGTGGAAGAATTCTGCGTGCGGCCTTCCGGCGTGTACCATTCGGGATATTGCTCCGCGTAATCTTCCGGAGGGAGATACTGGAAGGAGTTGTGCCAGACGCCTCCGTTCACGGACATCATGATACTGCTGCTGTAACCCATTCCGTACATTCCGTAACCGACCGGTTCGCTTACCTGGCGGTAATCAAAATCCGGACGCTCGATCACTTCCATATCCGGGAGAACCGTCCCGTCCTTTTCATAGACGACCGTATCGCCCGACAGCATATCATACCCTACGACATGCCGCAAAAAAGCGATCGCGGCGAGCTGGTATCCGTCTTCACCCTTGACCGCGATAAAAACGGAATTGCCCACAGACTTGATATAGTATCCCGTAAAGCCGATATCTTCTTCCGGCATCGTGAGTCCTGCCGCGGCAAACATCTCTTCATCGCCGACGACAATATACTTTGCATCCGCCGACCATTCGGCGTCCAGCAAGAGCGGAAGTTCTACCCCCGTCGCGCCAAGAACGTGCGTAACAATAAAGTTTGCCGCCGTCCTCGCGTTGGAGGATTCCCCCGCCACCACCGCATATTCCGATCCCTGCGGCGTTACGAACGCTCTGTCCGTATCGCTCACATTCACTTTATGCAGCGTTCCTTCGACATAATGGTAATCCGTATCCGTCGTAACGGATCCTACCGGCGTATTGACTTCGCCCCCGTTGCCGCCCTGATCCTTTTTGCCGACAACCAAAACAAGGACAAGCGTCAAAGCGATCACGACAACGAGAAACAACGCTATTGCAGGAATCAGTATTTTTTTATTTTTCAGTTTGCTGTCTTTCATCCGTTCTCCTCCTTATTCTGCCGCGGAAACGGTTACATACAGACGGATCATCGACAGATTTCCGTCCGCATCCATTGCCGTGATGCGGAATTCATATACGCCCGCATACGAGGGTTTGAAAGAATTGCCGCTCAGCATGATCAGAGAACCGTTCGGATTCAATACATACGCGTTGACAATGATCTCGCTTTGCTCCGTTTCGTTGTCTGTAACGGTATATGCAGGAAGCGTGATCACGTCCCCCACCTTTGCAGTCTGCGCGAGAGAACCTTCCAGCTTGATCTCGGGCGGAACAGAATCCTCCACGTTGAGCGCATATCCGAGAGAAACCGAATTGGGACGCGGGATAAAGACACTGTCTTCCGCCGCCGTATACGAAACCTTGTACTGTCCGAACAATTCCAGTCTGATCGTATATTCGATCCCCGGATCTACGTTTTCCAGCCGTACGCCGTTGATGTCGCTGACAATATTCCCTTCGGGATCGCGCACCGTCAGCCCGAACGTCACCGCGGGAGAAAGGACATCCGCCGCAACCGCTCTGCCGGTGGTATAGGTATCCCCGCAAGAGAAACATCCGCCGTAATCGCTCAAAATGACGATCTTCGGAGAAACAAGATCGCGGGTGGATTCCGTAAAAGGATAATCGTTGACGGAAACTACCTTGTACGCCGCCGCACCGCCGATGCCGTTCATTTCCACTTTCAGATACACCATTCCGGACGAAAAACCGCTGAACGGTTCACCGCCTTGGGTACTTGTAACGGACATCCGCACGCCGTTGACGGAAAATTCGGTGCCGCTGAATCCGATCGTGAACCGCTGCGCCACACTCGAACGGAAGGACTGATCCAGGGAAACAGAACTGCCGCCCGCCGTGAAAACCGTACCCGTCGCATTGTTGAACAGCGTGGCGGAGACGCAAGCCGAACTGTCCCGCGAATCGGTCAGCGTAAAGACCAGGCTCTCAAACGTACTGTATCCCGGAACGCTTTCGAGCACGAGAGAAAGTTCCGCCGCCAATGCGTTTGCATACGTCCACTGTATTTCGCTGCGTCCGCTCTCGGCAAAAAGAATGATACCCGTCAGCGTTTTTTCGTTGCTTATGCCTTCTCCGTAAAAATAGTTTTCAACGCTAAGGCGCGTCGTGCCGTCTTCATCGGAAAACGCCAGGATCACGGGAACCGTGTATTCCTTGACCGTAACGCCGTTGCACAGATAGGTCAGGCGGATCGTATCTCCGTTATTTTCGACGGTCGGCGTGAATTTTTCGCCGGATTTATAAGACTTCGTACCGTTTGCATCTTGAACTTTCACATCAAGAAGGATGCGCTCCGGCGCTCCCGAAGAATAATCGGTGGCATACGCTTCCGCAAGCGTATACGGGACATCCGAAATAAATATCTGCGGAACGACGGGGTCTTCCGTCAGCAACGGAGCATTGCCCGGGCGGGCATTGACGGTGAAAGAAATCGTCTTTTCCATACCCGTGATGTCAATCGCCGTATATTCCACGACCCATTCTCCCGAAAGTTCGGGACGGAAACCGTCCTTGACCGCAGTCGTTTCTCCCTCGTGCGTAACGGTAACCGCAACGGAAATGTTGCCGCTTCCGCCCGTTACCAGCGACGGATCCGCCGCCGGGACCGCGACCCAGGAGCCAAGCTCCGCCTCCGACGCGATCGCATCCGCACCGAGCGTAAACTGCATTTCTTCGATCGTGCTTCCCGCATGGACCCATAGGATCTTCGACGCAGAATTTCCGAACTGATCTTCCGACTCGTAGACGATCGCATACCAGCCTGCTTTTGCCGTTTCAAACTTGCCATCCGTTACGGCAACGCGGACAGGTTCCGACGTCATGTAATTGTACCAGACGGAAACCTTTACTTCACACGCCCCCGAATATACATCCTGCGCCGAAGCCTGCATGATCGGATAACTTCCGCCGACGCGCGCCTCGGGCATCGTCTCATACGGATTTTCAACGGTGATCTCGGGAGGATCGTTGTCCGAAATGGAACCGTCATAATCGGTTACTTCGGTGCCGAGCACTTTGGTAAAGCAGATGTTCGCCGAGGATGAATTGAAACCTTCGGCACTCACGGAAAGGAACACTTTCCCGCTGGGGAATCCGCCGAACAGCGTGTCGAAATAACTCGCGCTGTCCAAATCAATGATCTGGCCGCTGTACGAAGGGGTTCCGCAATCTCCGTACACCCCCATGTTCTGCCAATCAAAACTGAGTTTCTGGATATAACGGTCGGAATCTTCATAACTGCTGATGCCGGTACCCCAGTCATAGCGCATCGCTTCAAAAGATCCGCCCATCGGCATGCCCCATTCGTTATCGACCTGTACCTTGTCTCTGCTCGCTTCATATCCTTTCATCGGCCCGCCGTTGAACCCTGCCGAATAATACACAAGCCCCGGACAGCGGATATAACGGTGCCCGCGGATCTTGACATAGATATCCGGATTTTCCGCGTCGGTCAAAGTAAATACGATCGCATCTATGTCCGCAACGCCCGAGGTCGTCGGGTAAACATAAAATTCGGCAAAGAAATTATCTTCCGTAAGGTCGGAAACATCGATATACTGCATGAACGTCAGCGTGTCGTTCTGCGCAAGATGCACGAGCATACCGGGCGTCTTTCCCGTGTGTGGCGTGCCGTATTCCACCGTCGTGTCCGACCCGTGCGACAGCAGCGGATTATAAATCACAAACGTGCATTCCTCCGCATACGGCTGCCCGCCCACTTCCGCCGACCAGCGCACGGAATACGTTCCCGTCTGATCCAGAACGGAAGGACTCTGGAGCGTCGCCGTGCCGTCCGGATAGACAAGCACGCCCGAAACGCGCACCGTTTCCCCGTTTACCGTAACTTCGCGCGCAGGGATGGTAAACTCGCTGTTGATCGGATAACTCTCGCTGATATCGACCGCCGCCCATTCCGCTTCGGCATTGACCGCCTGCGTTACGGGCATCATTCCCAATCCGAATGCCGTTCCCAAAATCAGAACGAACATGACGGAAAGCATTACATATTTCTTTATTTTCATTCAAATTTCCCCATAAAATTTTTTGTCAGCCCTTGATCCCGCCGACCGTCAGGTTTCCGAGAAGCCTTTTCTGGAAAATCAGGAACACAACCAGGATCGGAACGAGCATCAGAATCGCCGCCGCAATGCGCATCGGCACGTAACTCATCTCCTGCGTGGGCGTTACGGATACGCTGTACATGCCGTTCGCGATCGTCGGATACGTCGGCAGATAAATGAGCGGAGTCTGGTAGTCGTTCCAGTACTGAATAAAGTAAATGAGAAACACCGTAAAAAACGTATTCCGCACGAGCGGCAGACCGATCCGAAGCAGTACCTGCATGTTTCCCGCACCGTCGATCTTCGCCGCTTCCGTATAGGACGCGGGAAGCACCTTGAAAATATTGTAAAACACCAGAAAATACATCCCGAGGAAGTTTGCCTTGAGGATCCACATGCCCCAGATCTGATCGTACAGCCCCAGCGACTGCGCCATTCTGATCTCTGCAGGCAGGCTCCCTACGACGGGAATGACCATCGTAACCAGCACGATCGTATGTATGACGCGGGAAAATTTATACTTAAAGCGCGCACAAAGATACGCCGTGATGCAAGGGACAAGCGTATTGAAAAACGCACTGCCGCCTGCATACAGGAAGGAATACAAATACATTTCCCCCATTCCGACCAGCCCGATGCGCTTTGCCGTGCTTACCGGTACGGCAAACTGGGAAAATACATAGGTGAAATTCCACACAAATTCTTTGGGGAATCCCCACGGGTTGGTACGAAAATCGTACAACGGGTCTTTTAAAGCCGTCATCAACGCCCACAGAAAAAGCAGAAACAACGACGCCACGTACAGGATGAGCACCGCAAGCATGATGATCGTAACGGGCGTAAACGCCGAATGCGTTTTGCCTTTGCGGATACCAAGGAGTTTATTGCGCTTTGCAAGTTCTCTGTTAAACATCGCTTTCCTCCTCAATCTTCGCTCGGCCCGAATTTTTCCAGCAGCCAGCGCACAAACAACGTGAGCGGGATCGCCACAGCCGTGAGCATCAGCCCGAATGCGGCAAGACGCGGATATGTACCATAGTCTCCGTCCGCCCGCTTGACCGCCATGTAAAGGTAATACCCGAACGTCTGTATGCTGGAATGCGCCGCTCCGCCGTAAAAAGAATACAGGTTGATCTGGTTGATGAAAATATTTGCAACGCTCGTGATGAGAAACACCGAAAGCGTGGGAAATACAAGCGGCAAAGTTACATACCAGAATTCGCGGATCCCCGTCGCCCCGTCGATGTGCGCGGCGTCCGCAAGTTCGGGATCGATCCCGCTCATGCCGTTGGAATACATCAGAACGGATGTGCCGAACCCGACCCAGATCGTATAAAACATGACCGTCCAGAAAGCATAGCCCGTAGCGGGATCGAGAACATTCGGTATCTCCACATGGAACAGATCCTCAAAAAAAGAGGGCATTGCACTGCTCACAAAATAACGGAACATGGTTACCATCACGATCGACGAAACGATGGACGGCAAAAACAGCACGGCCCGAAAAAAGATGGAGCCGGGCATTTTTTTATAGATATAATAAGAAAACAACAACCCGAGCGGAATGCTGATCACCAGGAGCAATGCCCACGATAATACGGAATTCCAGGTCATCGTCCAGAAATTCGCCCACGAGATCTCCGCTATGATGTTGCCGAAGTTCTGAAACGTCCAGGTCGTGACGCCCGTGGCAACGTTGATCTCCTGAAACGCCATGACAAACGAACTGACGTTGACCCAAATGTAACAGACAATAAATTGCAGAACCGGCCACGCCATCAGGGCAATATAAAACAGCAGGTCTTTCTGACTTCCTTTCAGCACGGAGGCCTTTTTTTCGCGGCCCGAAGGCGACGGCGTTGCGTCGCCTTCGGGCTCACATATTTCTGTTCTGATACTCGTTTCTTCCATAGGTTCCCACCTTGCCGTTTACGCGAGCGTATTCCAGGAGCTCTTGTAATACGTCGCCAGTCCCGTGAAATAATCTTCGGCGGAAATGCCGTCCACATGGAATGCCTGCGCAGGATAATTTTTCGTTGCGCCGTTTACCGTTGCACGATAATATTCATCCGCACGGAACATCGACGAGTTGTTGATATACAGTTCCGCCTGCGAATAGGGATATACAATGTCCGCATTCTGTATGTATTCGATCAGCGAACGCCCGTACGGGGAAAGCTGTTCGAGCACCGTTTCGTCGATCTCATAGGTCAGCGCTTTCACCGTATTGGTCGTCGTCGTGAATTCGATCAGGGATTCATCCGTGTTGCAGAACTGGATAAAATCGATCGCAATGGGAAGTTTCCAGTCTTCGATCCCCGACGATACGCAGCAGAGCGAATACAGCGAATCGGTCACAGTATATCCGTTTCCGCCGTTCGCGATCTTTTTCGCAGCCTCCGCCGCCTTTTCCTTGGTCGCCTTCGGCAGCGGCATCCAGCGCAAATTCCGGTTTTCCATCGAATATTGATCACCGTACCGCGACGCCATCGACGAAAATACCTGCGAAGACTCGCTCTGCCACCACATACCGTCTACCGTCATGGCGATGGGAGTCGTTACCCCGTCCACGCCCGACATGAGAAAATCCTGCTGGTTATCCAGATGCGAATAGGAATCGGTAAACGCATTGCTGTTGTGATACATTTCGGTATCGACCAGGTTTTCTATGAAATCCAGCGCATAATACACGCCCGCCTGTCTCTTCAGCTCCCAGCCGTTCTCTTCCATAATTTGCAGATCGTTCGCGTCTTCCGCAAAACTGCCGCCGGAAATACTTCCCAGATCCGTCGCCGTACCGTCAAACGTGAAATTGAGCATCATCTGATCCAGCCCTTCATAGTCCGCTACGAGCGAATTGAGCAGGAATCCCAGATACTGCGTGTAATATTGCCCCGTCCAGGAAAGCGCCGTCTGGCTGTTCATTCTGGAAATGTATTCCAAAAGCCAGTAAAATTCCTGGTAGGTCGTCGGCAGTCCGTCATCGTCGTCGCCGTATTGTCCGTTCGGCCCTGCCGTCTTTTTGTCCGTATCGTAATAAATAAACTTGTCTTCCAGGTTGCTGTTTTCGTCATACCCGTCGAGGAAGTAGTACCCCTTTTCATCGAACAGGTCTTTGTTGTATACAAGACCATAGGTACCGAAATAGTGCGGCACGCCTAAATATTGCGTTTTGCCGTCTTCCCGCGCCCCCTTGATCCCGTAAAAGTTCTGCTGTTCTGCGGTCAGTTTGCTCTCGATCGTCTTTGCCGGTTCATACGGGTTTTCTCCCGATACCGCATCGGTTATATCCATGAGCGCGCCGTCATACCGCAGGGAATAATAGTACATATTCTCAATGAAATATACTTCATCCTGCCCGCTCTTGATCGTTTCGGACGTAACACCGTTTTTCGTGTTGTTCATCATGATCTGAATGCCGCGCTTTCCCGTGCCCGGTTCATATACATCGTTCGCATGCAATTCTTCATAACGCTGTTTTACTTTGGTCAGCCATTCGGAACCAAAGCCGCCGTCATAGTTGTATACATATAACTGTGTGCGGTTTACATCCACTTCTTCCGTATAATTTCCCGGCAAACTGGGCCCTTTGCACCCCACAGCCGCCAGTACCGTCGATACGCCCAAAAGCAAAGACAGCACAACGCCCATCATTTTTTTCAGAGTATGCTTCATACTTTCCTCCTGCTATATATTTTCCGTTTCACGATCTGCCCGCAACGCAGGCAGATCCATTATACCTTACTATTTCCCTTCTGACAAAAGCCGTCTGTCATCAATGCGTACCGCCGTAAGACGAAGAATTATCGATCAGAAGATCTTTCCCCTCTTTTACTTTGGATTTTGCGATATGTTCGGAAAGTTTTTTAAGATACATATCATCGTCGACGGGAAGCTGTACCGGAGCATTTTCCCACGCCGACAGCAACATTGCATCGATCAGTTCCACGCAATGGATCCCCTCTCTCCCGTCGACATACAACGGCTCTTTTCCGAGGATCGCGTTTGCAAAATTGTTGATGATACCGATATGCTGCGGGTTGTCCCCTTCCTGCGGGAAAATCTGCACATCGTATTTGGGTTCGGCAAAGCCGTTCTTTTCCGTGAGCAGGAATTCCTGCAGATCGCTTTTCAGACGGCAATAGATGAGTTCGTCCTTCTCGCAGACAAGTTTCCCCTTTGAACCTAATATCTCAAACCGGTTTGTGCCGGGCGCATCCGCCGTAGATGTGATAAAGGCGCCAGTCGCCCCGTTCGGAAATTCCAAATAAGCGGTAACGTCATCCTCCGTTTCAATTTTGTGCCACTTGCCGAAATGGCAAAACGCACGGATTTTACCGGGCATCATGCCGCAGATCCATTGCAGAAGGTCAAGCTGATGCGGGCACTGGTTCATGAGAACTCCGCCGCCCTCGCCGCGCCATGTCGCGCGCCAGCTGCCGGAATCATAATAGAACTGCGTGCGGAACCAATTTGTGATCAGCCAGTTTACGCGGCGGATATCTCCTATCCCGCCCTCCGCTACGATGTCGTGCATTTTCTTATACAGCGGATTTGTCCGCTGGTTATACATCATCGTGAACAGTTTTCCGCTCTTTTCCGCCGCGGCGTTCATCTCTTTGACTTGTTTCGTATAAACGCCCGCAGGTTTTTCGCACAAAACGTTCAATCCCCGCCGAAACGCGCGCTCCGCAAGCGGCGGATGACTGTAATGCGGAACAGCGATCAGAACCGCATCCACATCCGCTTTATCGATCAGCTCTTCCCCCGAAGAATAACACGCATAATCTCCGGGCTGATTCTTTTTGGCCGCCGCCAGTTTTTCGGGATTTGAATCGGCGATCGCCGTGCATACACCGTTTGCGATTCTCCCTTCGCGGAAAAAGCTGAGATGCACCGATCCCATGTTTCCTACGCCGATGATTCCGAATTTTACTTTTTCCATACCCCGTCCTCCTCTCGGAACGAACATTTCCGCAGCAATACGCGCAGCGCTTCCGCCGCTTCGGCAAACGCTTCGCGCGAACTTTGATATTCATATTTCATCTTCCGTTCCGTCCGTTCCAGATGCGAATACCCTTCAAAAACCGCCAGATGCGGTTCAAGCGTCAGAACGGTATCTTCGGTTATTCCTTCCAACACTTCCAAAAGACATCCGTCGCCTTTCCCTGCCGGAACGACTTCTCCGTCCGCATACAGCGCGTCTTTGATATGATAATACCCCGTTTCCTTTCGGAGCAAATGCAATGCGTCCGAAATTATTTCCCCGCACTGCACATAATTGGCAGGATCAAACACGCTGTTCAGCCCCCGATTGCATTTGAGAAGATCCGCACACCGCTCCGCCGTGTCGCCGTATATCTCTTTTTCGTTTTCATGATATAAAACGACTCCATATTTTTCGGCAAGCCGCACCATTTCCCCCATACGGCGCATCACTTCCTCCCTGTCCGCCTCCGGCGTCTTGGTATAAAAAGAAAAGACGCGGACTTTTTCTGTCCCGAAAATGCCCGCAAGCCGAAATACATGCTCCGCCTTTTTCAAATGTGCGTCAAAATCATCCCCGATCCAGATCTTCCCCAAAGGCGATCCGATCGACCAGACCTTTATACCCGCTTCCTGCGTCTGCACGGCATACCTCTTTGCTTCTTCCTCGCTTAAATCCGCAATACTCTTTCCGTCCAACCCGCGCAATTCAATGTACGGGATCCGCTCCTGACGCAAAACTTCCAGCTGCGCGGCATACGCACAAGCCGCCTCATCCGCAAATGCACTCAATCGAATTTCCATTCCTGCCTCTCACTTCTTTGGGTTATATAACTCATTATATCATACTTTTTTAACATATCAATAGCGAAAAGTGCTCAAAAACTTGCACTTTGTGCTCTCTTATGTTACAATAAATTCATGGTACACGAAATTTCTTTTAACGATATCACCTTCCGCTATGCCTGTGAAGTCGGCACAAACGAAGCCGATTTTTTCAAGCATCATCATACCCAGTACGAAGTGCTCTACATCGTGCAAGGAGAAGGAACCTTTATCATCGAAAACCATTCGTACAATTTTTCAAACGGCACGATCCTCATCATCCCGCCGGGAAAATACCACGTCCTGCAAATCCCGTCGCAAATCCTCTATGAACGGTATGTCCTGAATTTCTCGACCGAACTTTTCCCGCGGATCCTCACCGAAGAACAAAATTACAGCATCTGCAAGACCGCTGACGATGAAATTTTTGCAATGTTTACAAAACTGCAGGCCTACTCGGAGCGCTTCTCTTACGAACGGTTCCGTTATCTCCTGAAAAGTTTTTTAAACGAATTTTTGATCGTATTTTTCGCGGACGCCGAACACGGAATGCTGGAAAAAGAAGATGTCCCGCCGCTCATCGAAAAAGCCATGGATTTCATCAATAAAAACATTTCTCAACCCCTGAATATCGATCAGATCTCGGAGCATCTGTTTGTTTCCAGGTCTTATCTGAATCATTTGTTCAAGCGCGTCCTCAACACGGGAGTCATGCAGTACGTACGCATCAAAAAAATGTGCGAAGCGCGGAAATATCTGAAAAACGGAGCCAATGCCTGCGACGTCGCTTCTATGCTCGGATATAAAAGCTATACAACTTTTTTAAGGAATTATCGTACGGAATTCAATGAAAATCCGGTCAACAACAGACAACCTGAAAATCCTTAGCCTTTCATCTGTTTACGGACAAAAAATACGGGTTCGGATGGATCTGCAGCATCCAGACCGCAAACGGAAGACAAACCGCAAGACCTGTTCAAATTCCCCGAATTTTTCGGCGGCATTACCGATTATGTCATCTGCCGATCCGATCGCAAACAGAAAAAAATCCCGGCGAAAAAATCGCCGGGATTTT
>ERZ1106920.11-NODE-11-length-25263-cov-5.530586_pt1 | contig 25263 bp, 14 predicted proteins | sample MGYA00403655_ERZ1106920 | MGnify/ENA primary metagenome ERZ1106920 (study PRJEB35170, sample SAMEA104062438) | human gut metagenome | biome: human gut; feature: human-associated habitat; material: faeces | place: Denmark | collected 2012-06-26 ... | reverse complement strand
TTTTTTTATTATGTAAAATTTTTGTAGATAGTGTGAAAAAAGATGAATTTTTGTCCATTTTTGCAAGAAATATTACTTTTAATGACGCATGGTATAAAGTACAATAGAGACAGAAACCTATAAAGGTAAAATGAATAAGGAGTTGGAAGATGAACAAACGAATCAAATTGTTGGTTTTGGCGTTGATCTGCGTGGTCTTGGCTATGATGGCGCTTGTCGGGTGCAAGAAAGGAGGCACGCAGGAAGAAGCTCCTGCGCCGAGTCTTACGGTGTCCTCGCAGACTGTCACCGGAAAAGTGAGGACGGCAATCACATTGCCGACAGCAACGGCGCAGGATGAAAATGACGGGGATCTGACATCGGCGATCCGTATTAAAATCATGTTTAATGATGACGAAATTTACGTTTTGCCTGCGAGCAATGCGAACGAGGGGGTAGCTCTGAGTGAGAACCCGAGTTATACGCCTTCCAAAGTGGGTACATACGAGATAACGTATTTTGTTACCAACTCGGCAAACAAGCAGGCGACAGAAAAAGTGACGATGACGGTAACAGAAAATACGGATGACGTGCTCGGGCAGAATCTGGTCGGAAAGGATCAGCTGGAAAACTGGATCGTAGGGGACAGTACGCAGAACGGAATCGCAAATGAGTATGGCGAGATCGAATTGGCGAGGAACGGCATGGCGTTTGCGGGAGCCGTATACAAGGGGCAAAAGATCGAGAACGGCGATACGGTGAGTGTGGCATTCCGTGCAGAACCCACCAAAGAAGTAATGTTCTACAATATTGCCTTTTTGCTGACGCCGAACAGTGATAAAGATGCTCCTTCGGCGGAGGAAGGAAATTGGCCGAAATACTATAATATCAGGTTTTCGTCATCCTCATTGACAGCGTATCTGGTAACGGATAACAATGTCAATTTTGATATGTTTGAGCAGATGAACGTAAATCTTTGCGACGGAAAAACGCACACGCTTTCTTTGAATATTACGGCGGATGAGAATACTGTAACGAGCAAGATCTGGGTCGACAAAACGACGGACACGACCCCTTCGCAGATGACGACAAAATATAAAGCAGATGTTCTTGCGAAGTACGGAGAGGATACGGAAAACGTAAAGATCTTTTCTTCGGACATAACGGGCTGGCTGAGTTTCGGTGCAAATATTCTCGGCGATACGTCGGAAGACGGGTTAATACTGCGTGCGCTGACGATCAACAACGAAAGCATGATCATGCCTCCGGAGCTGAACGTAGGTGAATTTTCATCGATGATCGTTCAGGAAGAGGTTGCGTTGCCGCAGTTCACGGCGCGGGATGCCAACGATTATTCAGACATTACGGACCGTGTGGAAGTTTCCGTGCAAAAACCCGGGAGCGAAGAGTTTGCAGCGTTGGAAGATACGACCGTGTTTCTGCCGGAAAGCGCCGGACAATATATCTTCAAGTATGTGGTAACGGACCGCAGCGGAAACATCGAATACCAGACGTATGCGGTGGATTGTTCCAAGGGCGTTTCTACGGAAGCTCCGAAGATCATATTTGATGACAGTGTTCAGGACTCTTATACTGTGGACGTGAACAGTGAATTTGCGGTACCTGTGCCGACATCCGTTACCGATTCTTTCGGCGATGATATTTCATCCCGCCTGAATGTTTCCTTAACGGGAAGAGAGAAAGCGTCTCTCAATGGTGTCGGTACGTATATCTTCCGTGCGATCGGCGGCAATACTTTGCGTTACGAAGTTACAGATTATAGCGGAAACACGACCGTAAAAGAGATCGCTGTCGTGGTGGAAGGCGATGAATCGGGAAATATACTCAAGAATCAGGACGATTTCTATCTGGGTTCCGGGATGACCATTGACAACGGAACGCTGAACATCAAGGGCGGCGGGAATTCCTTTGCGTACGGAAAAAATAAGATTTATGATGAAAAAGTCAGCATACTGATGAATCTGGGGCTGGCGAGCACGGCAGGCGGAACGGACGGAACAAATATCCTGCTGATCAATCTGCGCGGCGGCAAACAGCTGACAAAGGTGCCCAAGACCGCCAATGCTACGGACGGCGTGACGGATTTTAACTGGCCGACAGGGCTTACGTTGCTGGTAACGACGTTTTGGGGCATCACGTTGAAGCCGGAAGGCTATGACGGAGCGGATTATGCGAATGCGATACTGGATCAGAGCATGCAGGAGATTTTCAAGGATAAAAACACGATCCTATCCTACCAGCTGACAGACGAATACGCGCAGGACGGAACGTTTGAAGGGGTACGGTTCCGTTTGTGGATCAACGATACGCAGATCAGGTTCAGCGGTTCGTTTGCGACGGAAGACGGGAGTGTTCTTCTCACACCGCGCGTTATCAATACCAATGAAAATATTATGCAGGCGGGATGGTTTGCCATGTATCTGAACGACGGTATCGAAACGGATATTTTGTCCATCACGATCGACGGAAGCAAACCGGAGTATACAAGTATCACATTTGATAAGGAAACGGATCAGACCTTTGAGGTCGGACAAGAATACGTATTGCCTGTCTGCACGCTGGAAATAGACGGAGCAGATCAATCTTCGCTTGTGAAGAAATTCATATGGATCGACGGTCAAACACAGCCGGATCTGAGCGGGGAAGGATATACGCAGACATCGATTGTTCCCGGGAAAGAGCATGCGAAAGGTTTCACGGTGTTGTATGTATATGAAGGCGAGATCATCAAGAGCATTCACGTGGTAAACGCAAGCCTGGGATCGAAAATCGAATTTGAACAGGAAGAATATACCGCGAAAATCGGTGAAGCGTTTGAATTGCCGAAGTTTACGGCAAATTATGACGGCAGCGACGTGACGACGGAAGTGGTTGTCAAGCTCAAGGTGGGATACATTGAAAAAGCAGTGCAGGATACGACGTATACTCCCACCGTTGCGGATAACTTTACTTTGAATTATTATCTGTATGACGCGCTGATAGCGACGAAAGAAGTTGTTGTGAGCGGCGGGGTTTCGAAAGATCGCGATCTGACGCAAGACGGCTATATGACGGGCGGGAATGCCTGGGCGTATACGAAACAGCAGATCTATAACAGCACGGTTGTTCTGAAATTCTGTTTGGAAGCGCCGTTGGTTCCCGGCGGATGGGTGGATTTCGGTCTGCGCGGGAATGCGCAGTCTGCAGGCGACTGGTTCAGTTATCAGAGCGGGCTTGTACTGCGGCTGGAATACAACGCGCAGTGGGGCGTCTTTTTCAAAGTGGGCTATGGCGGTTCGGACGGATGGTTCGATGCTACCTATGGCGAATCCACTCTGCAGGGGTTGAAGGATCTGGACTGGACGCAGGAACATACGTTGGTGTATTCGATTTATGATGTTTATGAAGAAGGAAAATTCGCGGGTATCCGCTTTGAGATGTGGTTTGACGGAGAAGCTGTACAATTCAAAGATATGAACAATGCCGGATACACTTCGACGAGCGACGGAACTTATATACTGATCCCGGCAGATTATATTCAGAATCTGGACAAAAATGAAGAAATATTCTGTCCTTCCTACTTATTTGTATGGTCTAAGGATCAAAATACTTCCACGCCGCGCATTCTGGAAGCGTATCTGATGAGTCCGGATGAATATGTACCGGATTAAAAGGCTTTGGTGACGGTTTAACCATTAAAGGGGAAAAAAATGACTATTAAGAAGAAATTTTGTCTTCTTGTTGCGATGATCATGGCGGTAAGCTTGCTTACCGCCTGTGCGCCGCAGCAAGGTAGCGATGAAGAGGAATATCCTATGGATAAGATTGTCCCGATTTCAATAGAGGATACCGGCAATGCGGAAAAAGTGATCCGAACGGAAAATTTCAAGATCGCAGATAATTTGAAAGAATCGCTTTCGGCGATAGAGCTTTCCCCGATATTTTCCAACGTGATGATTCTGCAGGCGAATGTGGTAACGCGGATCTGGGGAAAGAGCGAGCACAACGGAGGATTGGCGGTGCGCCTGACGGATGAATCGGGAGCACAGGAAATTTTTTACGGGCAGATCGCGGACGGACAATTTGAAATTTATCTGGGCGCACAGGATTATAAAAAGAATTGTACATTGGAGCTGATCACGGAAGACGGAATGAAAAGGACTCTGGCCAATGTTGCATTCGGAGAGATCTTTATCGGCGGCGGACAATCCAACATGGGGTGGAAGGTCGGCCAGTGTTATGAAGGGAATACTTCACAATTGCTGTACAGCCGGGAAATCGAGGAGAGTTATAACGAAAACATACGGCTGTTCGGCGTATTGCCGCGTACATCGCAGGAGCCGACGGACGATATGCAGAGCAGTACGGGCGGGTGGCAGATCGCGCAGCCCGGTATCGTCAGCAATTTCAGTGCGTGCGGTTATTTTTTCGCAAAAGAAATAGAGGAAAAATACGATATCCCCGTAGGGATTGTATCTTCCTGTATGGGCGGAACCAATATTTTTACGTGGATGCCCGAGGAAGAAGTACAGCAGGCGCAAGGTTCAGAGAACATGGACCTTTCTTCTTACTATAACGCCATGATTTATCCGATCCGCCATTTTGTGGTGCGCGGAGTATTATGGTACCAGGGGGAAGGGGATAACGGACAGTATTATGCGCAGAATCTTTCGTTGCTGATCCAGGGCTGGAGAAGAGCGTTTGCGAGAGAAAATTTATTCTTTGCGATTGTCCAGCTGCCTCGGTATGCGGCGGATGATTTCGGATACTTTTACAGGCGCGAGGCACAGAAAAACGCAGCTTTGCAAACGAAAAATTGTACATACAGCGTGAACATCGATCTGGGGCTAATGGCAAAGGATGTAGCCGAAGGGGATACAAGCAATCCGGAAGGGATCCATCCGTACGATAAAAAGCCGTTGGGAGAAAGGTTGGCACATAGCGTCATGGAAAAGCTGTATAAAGCAGAGGGCATATGGCGCGGCGCGGTGATGGATTCTGTGGAAGTCAGCAAAAACACGGCGCAGATACGGTATACCAATGTCGGGGCGGGATTGGTTCTGAAAGGGGAAGCGGGCTTTGAAGCGGCAGGTGCCGACGGAAAATTCTATCCTTGCCGTCCCGAACTGATCTCGGCGGACACGGTGAAACTGGTTTGCGACGAGGTGAAAGAAATAAAGCAGATCCGTTACGGATATACAAGCAAAAATCCTTTTATGGACGCGATGGATTCTTATGCGGACAGTGTTTGTTTATACAATTCGAAAGGTGACAACAAACAGGCGGCATATCCGGCGGAGCAGTTTTTATGGCAGGATAAGGATTGATTCGGAAAATGATAAAAACAGAGATCAAGAAATCAGGAAATGATATGACAGCAAAATCCCGCAGATGGAAAAGGATTTTTAACGAGAATATCGGGTATTATATCATGCTTTTGCCGGGATATCTGGCGTTGGTCATGTTTTCGTTTATTCCCATGTACGGGCTGTACATGGCGTTTATCGATTACAATCCCTTGGTTCCGAGCTTATTTGACAATGTGAATCTGGGCTGGTATTGGTTTGAATTGATGTTTACGGAGCCGGATCTGTTGATTTTGGTCCGCAACACATTGATCCTGAACGGAATGAAGCTGGTGTTTTGTTTTCCGGCGCCGATCATACTCGCCTTGTTCATCAATGAGCTGAACAACAAGGTATTCAAGCGGGTATTTCAGACGGTGTCCTATCTTCCGAATTTTATATCGTGGGTGATCGTTTCCGGGATGCTGTTGATTTTTTTGGATACGGATAACGGAATTCTGAACGAAATTATCAAACTGTTCGGAGGCGAGCCGATAAGCTGGTATTCGGACGCATCGAAATGGCGCGGGATCCTGGTGCTCACGGCGCTTTGGAAAAATACCGGTTGGGGAACGATCATGTTTCTTGCGGCGCTCACGGCGGTGGATAAGAATTTGTACGAAGCGGCCTATGTAGACGGGGCGGGGAAATTGCGTCAGACTTTTGCGGTTACGTTACCGGGAATCGCGCCGACGATCACGATCACGCTGATTCTTTCGATCGGGAAAATATTTACGGATGATTTCGATCAGATCTATTCGCTGGTCGGGGAAAATTCGATTCTTGCGGAAACGACGGACGTGATCGGGACTAAAATTTATGCGTACGTGAACGGCGGGGCATACAAGGAATTCCCTTTGGCGACAGCGTACGGGCTGGTGCAGGGCATCATATCCCTGATTCTCATTGTTACCTCTAACTTCGTAGTGAAAAAATTGGGGCAGGAGGGTATTTGGTAATGAGGATCGAATCGAAAGGCGCAAAAGTTTTTCAGGTTGCGGATGTGGCATTGCTGAGCATACTGGGTCTGCTGTTTCTGATCCCGTATTATCTGATTTTTGTCGGGTCTTTTACGGATGAATCAGCTTTTTTGCTGAACGGGTATTCGTTATGGCCGGCGCAATGGTCGCTGGAAGCGTACGGATCTGTTTTTGCGACGGGTTCGAATATATTTCAGTCGCTGATCAGTTCGGTCATCATCACCCTGAGTGGGACGGCGATCCAGGTATGCGTAACGACTCTGACGGCATTCGGGTTATCGAGGCGCAAGCTCTTCGGAAAAAAAGTACTGATGTTTATTTTATTGTTTTCGATGTTGTTTTCCGGAGGCCTGGTGCCTACTTATATCTGGATCGCCGGGACTTTGCATTTACGCAACAATTATCTTGCGGTGGTATTGCCGGGGGCTCTGAATGCGTGGAACTGTATCCTGACGATCAATTATTTAAGGGGGATCCCGCAGGAAATGGAGGAGGCGGCAAAACTGGACGGATGCGGCTGCTGGAAGTTGTTTTTCCGTATTTATGTGCCCGTTTCCGTTCCGATCATCGCGACGATCACCTTGTTTGCGGCGGTGCAGTATTGGAATATGTGGGCGGAGCCGACGCTGTATTTTGATTCCAATCACAGGAACATGCTGCCGCTCACGGCGCTGCTGCGCGAGATCATACAGGAGGACATCAGTCCTACGGGCGGAAATGTGCGGGGCGTTTCGGAAACGGTCAAAATGGCGACGGTAGTCGTTGCGACGCTGCCGATCATCTGTGTGTATCCTTTCCTGCAGAAATATTTTATGTCAGGACTGATGCTCGGTTCAGTCAAAGGCTGAAAAGCGGAGAATGAGGAAGAAAATTTTATGAAGAAAACATTGTTGTATACTCTTTTGGCTTTGGTGATGCTGTTTGTCGGGGCAGGAACGGTCGGGTGCGGAAGCAGCGTATCGCCGTATACCGTTGTGGTATTTTCGGAATATAACGGCGCGATCGGCCCGGAAGACGATGCGGTGAAGGAAGCGATCGAAAAGAAGTTTACGGAGGATACGGGGCTGGAACTGGATCTGCAGGTGGAAGCGGTCGGAACGGATATGATCGGATCGAAAATCGTTGCCGCCATGGGCGATTCAAATTCCGCGATCGATGCTTTCACATGTCATTACGGAAGTGATTCGCCGATCAACAGTTATATCCTGGACGGGCTGACGATGGATCTGACCGAGCTGGTCGAAACGCACGCCCCGTCTTATGTGGCGTCTTTCGATGAGAACGAAAGGGCAGACATGCTTGCCTTTAACAGCGGTAAGATGGACGGAAAATTGTACGCGCTTTCCGGGAAAACGCGTACCAGCGGCTGGGGCATGCTGATCCGCAAAGACTATATGGAACAGACGTCGTTTGATCCGGACGAGTATGATATTCTCAACGAGAACTATAAGAGCCTGACGGTGGATCAGTTCAAGCAGCTTTTGCAGGAGCTGAAAAATAATACCGATTGTGAACGGCCGATCGTCGGAAGGCCGTGGAGTCTGGATTATTTTCTGACCTCTCCGTTCGGCGCGGTGGGATACGGGGAAAAGGTTTTGCTGGACGGGCAGATCGTGCCGGCATATGCGGATGAATCGTATCTGAAAGTACTGGAATTGTATCGCTGGCTTCAGGAAGAAAAACTCTGGATCGAAAATCCTTCCAACGCGCAGAACGTATTGAATTATTTTGTATCGGGGAAAGGCGCCGTGTATATGGACTGGCCGGAGGTAACGAGCCAGGTGGATGTAGCCCGTTCTTTGAAGGAAGCGACGGGATCGGACTGCATCATGCTTGCTCCGCTGCTGACGGAAGGATCGGAAACGGAGACGAACGGCAATGCGAGGATTCCCAGTGCATTTTCGGGAATGGCGGTGCCGCTGAAATCCAAGAACTACGAGTTGCTCCTCAAATACATAGAATGGCTGTATTCGGATGTAGAGAACTACGAACTGGCGCAATACGGCATCAAGGGCGAGCATTGGGTGGAAGCGACGGATAAAAACGGTCAGAAAAGCTGGGATTATCCTGCGGACAAAAAAGCGCAGTACGAAACGAATCCGCCGTATTCGGGGAAATATTGTCTGATTGAAAATTATACGATCTCAGACCGATTGTATGCCGATTATACGGAAGGTGAGATCGGCTGGATCGAAAAAGCGCGGTCTTTCCCGAGCTATCCTGCGGACGGCTATGTAACGGAAGGAATGATACTGCCGGGGATCCCCGCGACGGACAGGCAGCTGCGGAACATGGATACGGCGCATTTTGATGAGTATGTCAGCGTCAGGGCGTATGCGTGGAGCGACGCGGCTTTGCCCGAGGGAAAAACGATCGCATCCATGTGGCAGGAAATGCACGACAATCTGTTCGAAAAATATTATGCTTTGATCGAATATCATACGGAAAATTACAATAAAGTGATGGAAATTCATTGACGGAGGAGACAGGAATGAAAAAAAGTTTTACGATTTTCAGTTTCATATTCACGCTGGCGCTGGCAGCTTCATCGTTTGTCAGCGTTTCGGCGGAAGATAAGGTCAATATGCTTGCAACCAAGAGCGACTGGTCTGTGTTTGAGGAAAACCAATCCATCCTGACGATTGAAGACAGGGTGATGTCCATAACGCCCACTACGACGGATGCAGGAGCTACTTATATTTCGAATTCGTATAAAAACGCGACCATTGAGTTTAATTATCAGATCACGTACGATGTCGGCGTAGAGCCTTACGATCAGGATGACGATCTGATGCCGGGAAGTTTTTGGGGCATCATTTTCGGGAACCAGGTAACGGTGGACGACAGCTGGGCGGGGGTCAACGTTCTGCCGTGGAAGGTGCCCGGCGGATATCCGTATATGCTTTGCTTTGATACGGAGCGCCAGACGACGGATGAAACATCCGGACGTTATACGCAGGTAGGGCTTTCTTTGCGCAGATACAAAGAAGACGGAAGCCATGCGTACGATGCCAGATGGTCAACGGTCGATCCGGGGGATTTTGAATACATGACCAGCGTGTCGAAATTAGCAAAATCGATCACGCCGAAATTCTCCAAACCGGTTACGGTAACGGATTGTTTTGATACGGATCAACACAGCGTCAAACTGGATTACTGCGCGCAGTATGTTTCGATGGGCGCCGAAAGCGACGCGATCGTCATCAATGTATGGTTCGATGAAGAACTCGTTCTGACGGTAGAGGATACGATGCCTTTTAAGAGTGAAAAATGGGGCGTGACCGTGGACGTGGATAAACGGGACGAAAACGGATACATCGGTGTCATGGCGCATCATGCCAGCGTGTCGGATGCGCAGTTATATGACTGGAAAGTGGATATATCGAATCTGACGGTCACCGATAAGGGAGCGGTCAGTTCAACTGCGGCCGACGATACGGATAGCGGATCCAAAGGCTGCGGCGGAAGCATTGCGGCGAGCGGGGTTATCGCGCTGCTTCCTTTGTGTGCGGCTGCGTTTGTAATGAAGAAAAAAAGCGGGGAAAAGAAATGAAAAGAATTCAGAGGTTGATCGCTGTTCTGCTGTCCTTTTTGCTGCTTGCCGTATGTGTCGGATGCGCGCCGGAAAAGACGTCCGAACCCGAAGAAAAAGTGATGGGATTGACTGTTTCAAACGGAAAGCTGATGCAAGGCGATGAAATATTTTACGGCGCAGGGATAAATTATTTTGATCTGTTTACGGGAATATTCAATAACAAGTGGGATACATCCGTGCCGCTGAAAGCGCTGGAAGTGTTGAAGAGTTACGACTGTAAAGTGATCCGTTTTTGTACCTTGCCGTTTTACGCTACGCAAATGGGATTCTATTTTGAGGTAGAGGATATTTATTGGAGCAAACTGGACGAGATCATCAAAAAATGTGAAGAGTTGGAGATCGGTTTATTGCCGTCGCTGTTCTGGACGTTTGCAATTTTTGATTATTATAAGGAGCCGTACGAAGAGGCGCTCAAAGATGAAAACAGCCAGGGGATGCAGTTTATCCGTGAATACACGGAAAAATTTGTAAAGAGGTATGCGGAATCTCCCGCTATTTACGGTTGGGAATTTTCCAATGAAAAGATCTTAAGCAGTGATTTGCCGGGAGATGTGGGGAAGGATATATTTTTTACGGTTGAAGGGCTGAATTCGGTATATAAGTTTTTTGCCAAAACCGTTCGGGAGAACGATCCGTATGGCCGATTTATAGCGACAGGCGATACGCAGCCGAGAGAGAGCCAGTACAATCAATGGCAGAACCTGAACTGGACGAGAGACAATGAAGAGCAGCATAAAGAGGTGATGGAACTGATCAATCCCGACCCGATCGATACCGTCAGTCAGCATCAGTATTCTTTGCGGTCGACTTTGACGCCCGGTGACAGGACGACCACGTATTTTAATACGACGACCTGGAAGGAGTTTTTTGAATATCTGATCGATATTTCATCCTCTATGGGGAAAGCGTGTTATGTGGGAGAAGTCGGTTACGGAGTGGATCAGGGTTTAGGCTATGAAAATGTAACGCTGGAAGCGCTTACGGAATGTTATCAGGCGGCCGCCGACGCGGCGTTTGAAACGAAGATGCAGCTGATCCTGTTCTGGAACTATGATCCGAAGACACAGCCGACCCAGGAGGGGTTGATCTACAGCCAGGGAACCGGGGTGGAATACAGTTACAATGAGAACATGCCTTGGGGAAAAATGGTACTTGAAACGATGAAATCTCTGAATGCCAGATTTGAAAACGGTGAGTAAATAAGAAAGAGAGTCATATGCAAAAAAGATTAGGACTGTATAACGATGGAAATGCCGTCATGATGCATAACGGCAAGCCCTTTCACGGGATCGGCGTAAACTATTTTAACATGGTTTTATCCATATTTGCGCGGGGATGGGACATAGAGCCCACCCTTTCCGCCATGGAAACGCTGAAACGGTATGATTGTAAGGTGATCCGCTTTGCGGTTTTGCCGTTCTATGCGGAAGAATTTATCTATTATGAAGACACGCAGAACTTCTGGTCTGCATTGGATGCGGTCGTAAAAAAAGCGGAAGAACTTGGTATCGGTCTTTTGCCGTCGCTGTTCTGGACGTATGCGGTGAATGATTATTTTGACGAACCTTATCAGAGTGCGTTTTTTGATCCTGAAAGCAAAACCGTGCAATTTACGCGGAAATTTACGGAGGAATTTGTCCGCCGCTATTGCGGATCTGAAGCGATCTACGGTTGGGAATATTCCAACGAAAGGGTATTGGGGAGTGATTTTCCGGATTCTTCGCATTTTCGAGCGCCGTGCGCGTGGAGCAAGCGCAAAGTCCGCGACGAGCGTGATCGGGTAACTTTGGACGGACTGGAAAAAATGTATCAGATTTTTGCCGAAACGGTGGCGGCAAACGATCCGTACAAGCGCATCATTTCCACAGGCGATACCAATCCGAGGGAAACGTCGTACAATCAATACAAGCGCGGCGTTTGGGAGAAGGATACGCACGAGGAGCATGAATGGGTGTTGGACAAGATCAATCCGCGCGGGATCACGGTTTTGAGCCAGCATCAGTATTCCTACGGAGAACTCATTGACCCGGGCGAAACGACCTATCCGCTGCTCGATTATTTTAACACATGGAAAACTTTTTTTGCATATCTGATGGAAATGTCAAAAAAGAGGGGACTTTCGACCTATGCGGGAGAGATCGGCTATTCGCATGTGCATCCTGAAAACTATGGCAGAATTCAGGTCAGCGACGTGGTGAATACCTTTCGCGAAGCGGCGAGGGCGCAGCGCGAAACGGGCCTGCCGTTGATCCTGTTCTGGAATTATGATCCGGTGGCGGTCAGTATAAATCCGGAATTTGTTTACGACAGAGGAACGGGGATCGAATACAGTTTCAGTGAAAAGAGTGAACGGGGCAGAGGCATATTGGAAGTGATGCGGGAAGGGAATCGCGCGTTGGATTTTGATGCTTTGCGGGAGTAAAAGATGGACAGGAAAATTACAGCTTGGAAATTGCATTGCAGCCGTGCGCCGTCAGGGCATGAGGACATTGTAGGGAAAGTTTTGAAAGCGCGCGTGCCGGGGGATATCACCGATATTCTGATGCGTGCGCATGAAATAGGAGATATACAGTATTCCGACAATTATGTGAAGTACCGCTGGGTGAACGAATCGGAATGGGTTTATACTGCGTCGCTGATGATTTGTGAAGAAGAGTTTGCGCAGGATATATTGCAGCTCCGGTTTGAAGGGATCGATACATTTTCAGATATTTATATAAATGAAAAGAAAGTTCTGACGACCTGTAATATGTTTCAGGCGTATACGATCGACCTGAAAGGGAAAGTGCGGGTCGGAGAAAATACGGTGCAGGTGGTGGTAAAGCCTACGGATGAAAATGCCGTATCGTATGGCGAAAAATATGGGGCGGCATTCAAAAAGACGAGGCTTACGATCAGAAAGGCGCAATGTCATTTCGGCTGGGATTGGGCGCCGGATTATTACGGCATGGGGATCTGGCTGCCGGTAACGCTGGTCGCAAAAAGCCGCAGAACCATCGAATACGTGAGAGTACAGACGAGAATTTCGGGCACGGTCACGTTTTTCCCGCAATTGAACTATACTTGCAGGAAAAAAGAATATGCCGCATGGGCGGGCGATGTACTCAGCGTCCGTGTCTTTGACGGGGAAAGGTGTGTGTGTCTGCAGGAATTTCCTGCAGACGGGTATAAAAATCTTTGCAATCTTACTGTTCCGTCGCCCAGATTATGGTATCCGAACGGATATGGTGATCCTTTCGTTTACCGTTATGAGATTTTGCTCAAAGACAAGCAGGGCAACGAATGGGACAGGTATTGTGGGACGTTCGGCATTCGTGAGGTCCGCATTTTGCAGGAGCCTGTCGGGAAAGACAGACTGAACTTTCAGATCGAAGTCAACGGGCAGAGGATTTTTGTAAAGGGCTCGAACTGGGTGCCTGCGGGCTTTATGACGGGAGCGATCGACGACGAGAGATATGACCGCCTGCTGAATCTTGCCAAAGAGGCGGGGTACAATACTTTGCGCGTGTGGGGCGGCGGGATCTATGAAAAAGACTTGTTTTATGAGCTCTGCGATTCGTACGGGATTCTGATCTGGCAGGATTTCATGTTTGCCTGCGGGGATGTCCCGGACGATCTGGATGATTTTTGCAGATTGGTGAAGGAGGAAGCGGTATACCAGGTAAAGCGGCTTTGCAATCATCCGTCGCTATTGCTTTTTAACGGCGGAAATGAGATAAAGCAATCTTTTGCCTATTCAAAAACGCCGGAGCGCGGAGTTTATCTGACAGATTATATTCTGCAGGGGATTTGTGCGGATTTCAGTGACATACCCTATTTTCGGGCCTGTCCGTTCTCGTATACGGATTGGGGCAACGATCTCAGTTCAGGAGATTGCCATAAATGTGCGGTCATCGAATCGGCGAAAGAGGGGCATATGGAGCGGTACCGGGAATACATAGTAAGGGATAAGCCGCTTACGACGGAATGTGCCATGCTGGGGCCGTGTCGGATGAGGAATCTGCGGAAATTTATACCGAAAGACAAATTGTGGCCGATCAATGAAATCTGGGATCTGCATTTTGTGGACAATCCATATGAGGAAAAACTTCCGCCCAGTTTTGCGCGTCTGGAAAAAATGATGGCGGAGGCATTGTTCGGCGAGGTCGGCGGCGTGGAAGATTTCGTAAAAAAAGCGATGACCGCGCATGCGGACATATTGCAGGCAGAACTGGAATTTGCGCGGGCGGATGCAGGGATCTGCGGCGGGATCATGACGTGGATGTATAACGATATCTGGAGAAACGGAACCTGGTCTGTGGTGGATTATGATCTTGCTTGCAAGCCGGCATATTATGCGATGAAGCGTGCATTTGTTCCGATTCTGGCGGGTGTGGTCTGGCGGGACGGGTACCATGTATTCGTATCCAACCAAAGTCAGAGCCGCGTGTCCGGGATCCTGAAATTCGGGCAGCGCACAGTCGGCGGGGAAAACTTATTTTTGCAAAGCTGTCCTGTCTGTGTGCCGCAGAACGGCGTTGCGGAAATTCAGATCGGGCATCCGGTTTCAGAGCGGGCGGACAGCTATCTTTTTGTGGAATTCAACGGGACAAAAAACATATATTTCGTCAACGGATATATCGGGGCAGAATTTGAAAGCAATCTGAGCTGTTCGATGTCGCCGATCGTAAAGCAAGGTGACAGATATTGTTCCGAGCTTCATGTGAAGGCCAAGGCCTTTGCCAAGTCCGTCTTTGTGGATGCGCAAGAGAAGTTTGACCTGCGCGTACAGGACAATTATTTTGATCTGGAAGAACAAGATGAAAAGGTCATCCCTATCAGTTGCGGAAGAGAATTTTCTGCGGAAGATATCCTTGTCAGAACATTTTCGGATACCTGGGTCGACTGAAACGATTTTTTGCTTTTTCGCAGCCCTGAATTTTTCTTGTTTCTGAAAGACTGCGGGGCAGTACAAAATATTGTACTGCCCCGTTTTTTTGCAGAAAGTTTTATTAAAAGAATACTTTTCAAAAATTTTTCGGCTCACTGTCTTTAAAGTTTTCGACAGTCCATGTGCTTCTCCATTCGATCGTGGGGTTTCCCTGTTTATCGAAACGGATTGGCAACCATACATAGGTCGCGTCGGAGGTATTCGAATCGGAATAAACGGAAAAATCGAAGTGATCGGGCAATGGTTTGCTTTCTTTATCAAAAAGTCTTTGGAAGACCATATTCATATCGGGGCAATGGCAGGGAATGTCTGTAAGCCATCGGTCGCCGAGCGCTATATACAGATCGGATATATGCGGGTGTTGAAAGACAGACGAAAATTGTGCGTGAAAAGAATTATTTTGATCGTCGTGGAGGCAGGGCGCGGGAAGCTGTTCCCATTGTCCGTGAAAAGCGGAAATCTCGTCGACGCGGGACGCATTCGGGAAATAACCGGTAGTGCCGCTGGTAAGAATAAATTTTCTCCCGTTATGCGTGAAAAAGGCGGGGGCTTCTCTGACATAGGGCGGGAACGGCATCGGAATATGCTCCGATGATTCATTGCTCAATCCTTTGAAGTCATCCGTCAGTGTTTGGCAGATCAGCGACGTATGCGGATTTTCATAGATAATGTATGCCGTATCATTTTCGACGATCAGGTCAAAATCTCCTGCGTGATATGGTTCGCAGGAAATTTCCGCGCAGAACCGGAACGGCCCGCGAATATTTTTTGCGCTGCAGACGGCGAAAAAAGAATTTTCAAAATGTTTTCCTCTGGAACATTTTGCCCAAAGAATATATTCTTTGTTTTTCGGATGAAAGATGATGTGCGGCCGATCCATGATGTTTTGGGGGTAAAACGGATGATCGGGTTCGGCTTGTTCGTGCATGATGATTCCTTCATCTTTCCAGTTGTACAGATCGGAAGAGGAATACAGGCGGACGCCGTGGTGCCAATAGGGACATTTTTCTCCTGTAGCGGTGCCTGTGATGCCTTCCTTATTTTCTCCGTACCAGAAAAAAGTATTTTCTGCGTACAGTACGGATCCCCCGTGTGCCTGAATTTTTTTTCCGTTCGTGTCATACCACGCTTTGCCCGGACGAAAACACTGATACATAAAATTACCATCCTGTTGTTTATAAATATATTTTATAATACCGAAAATGAAATTTCAATATATGCATAAAAATTTAAAGGAGATATTTACGTGAGTTATGGACAATTTTTCACATAAGGCATATTGGATAGGCGCGCGAGCCGTTCTTGTGAAAAAAAAGGTCAACTATGAAAGTCCTGCCGTAGAACTCAGGAGAGAATTCGTGTTGAAAAAGCTGCCAGAAACGGCGGTTTGTGTTATCTGCGGGCTTGGATCCTATGAGTTGTTTTTGAATGGCGAAAAAGTAAACAGCGACTTGCTTTCTCCCGGATTTACGACCTACGATAAGCGGGTTCTTTATCTGACCTATCAGGTGAGAAAATATTTGAAAAAGGGAATCAATGTTGTAGGGGTTCGCCTTGGCGACGGATTTTACAATCAGACAACGGAAGATACCTGGGATTTTTACAGTGTTTCCTGGAGAGATACTCCCAAATTGCTTTTTACCTTGCTTGCGGACGGTGAAGAGGTGCTTGTCAGCGATACGGACTGGCAAGTGAATACGCAGGGAGCTTGTTATCATAATGCTGTCAGAACGGGGGAGTATTATGATGCGAACAAGGAAAGCGATTGGCTGCTTGCGGGCGGAGCTTCGGGTTGGAAAAGTGCTGTGCGGAAGAATCCTCCGGGAGGGATTCTTGAAAAACAGGAAATGCCGCCGATCCGCATATGCGAGAGGATAGAACCGATCGGTTCCTGGAGGTCGGAGAGGGGGATCGTTTATGATTTTGGGGTCAACATATCCGGATTCTGCGAGATAAAAGTGCGGGGGCAATGCGGACAAAAAATCGTTATACGTTATGCGGAATGTCTGAACGGGAAGGAGATCGACCAAAGCAATATTTCCTGTTACGTAAACACTGCAAATTTTTCGCAGGACCGATATACGTTGAAGGGGGGAGAAACGGAAGTTTGGCATCCGAAGTTCGTTTATCATGGATTCCGCTATGCTGAGATCCAATCTCCTGTGCCGGAAGAGCTGCGTGTCACGGCATGTTTTGTACACACCGATTTGCAGAAACGGTCTGATTTTTACTGTTCCGACGATTTGCTGAATTGGATTTATGAAGCGGGGAACCGTTCGGTTTTGAGCAACTATCATTCCATTCCGGAAGATTGTCCGCACAGGGAGAAAAACGGCTGGACGGGAGATAGCGTCATATCCTGTGATCATACGGTCATTACCTATGACATGGAAGAAGCGTATTTAAAATGGTTAAAAGACATCTGCGATACGCAGCGGGCAAACGGGCAATTGGCAGGAATTGCTCCGACGAGCGGATGGGGATACAACTGGGGCAGCGGCCCTGCGTGGGATGCGGCGCTGTTCTGTGTACCGTATGCCTTCTATCGGGAAACGGGGAGCCTCCGCGCGATGAAGCAGGTATATCCCTATGCGAAAAAGTATCTTCGTTACGCTTTGCAATTTCAGGAAGATGGTTTGTTTTGTTATGGTTTGAGAGACTGGTGTCCGCCGGCGGGTTTACCTGAAAACGAAATCATGGCGAACGAGTTATCCGATTCATGTTATTGTTATGGTATGTTCTGCATCGCAGCACGGATGGCTCAGTTCTTTGAACCGGAAGAAAAAGGGTATTTTGAAGAGCAGGCGGCAAAGATAAAAGATGCGATCAGGCGGAAATATATCCGTCCCGACGGGGTAGACAACAACAGTCAGGGCGCGCTGGCCGAAGTTTTATATTTTAAAATTGCGGAAGGAGAAGAGGCGAAAAAGATAGCGCATCTTCTGGCTCGGAGAATAGAGGAAGATCAATATAGATTTAAGGTAGGCATTCTGGGCATGAAAGCCTTGCTGCGGGCATTGTCGGAAAACGGATATACGGAAACGGCTTATAAAATGGTGAGCCGGGAAGATTATCCATCGTATGGGTACTGGCGTCGGCAAGGCGCTACCACGTTGTGGGAAAATTGGGAAAATACAGGCTCGCACAATCATCATATGTACAGCGATGTGCTTTTCTGGCTTTACAGATATATTCTGGGAGTGAAAAACGAAACAATCGCTTATGAAAAAACAGAGATCGCTCCTTATTTTTTTAAGGAGTGCTGCAAAGCGAGCGGGGAAGTTTATACACCGTATGGAAAAATTGTGCTGAGCTGGGAGAAAACGTCCGACAAATTTACTGCGGACATCTTTGTGCCGAAAGGAACGATCGCGGTGCTGTCATTGCCCGAAAATCAGAAAATTTCATTGGAGAGCGGTAAAATGAACCATATACAGACATGTGTTTGATGGTTTTTGATACTGATTTTGGCGATATGTTTCTATGATTTTTCAGAAAATTTAAAGAAAGTAAGATATCCGAGTCTGTCGGACGAAGAAAGGGGAATAAATGAAAGTATTATTTTTTGATTTGGATACTTTGCGGCAGGATCATCTTGGATGTTATGGCTATGGAAGAGATACATCCCCGAATATTGACAAGATTGCGCAAGACGGGGTACGGTTTGCAAACTATTATTGTCCAAACGCACCTTGTCTGCCATCGCGCGCGTCTTTGGTCAGCGGAAGATACGGAATCATAAACGGAGTTGTGGGCCATGGCGGCACGGCGGCTGATATGCGGCTGGAGGGTGAATGCAGGCAATTCCGCTCTGATTTTTCAAATAATAATTTGTTTTATGAATTCAGGAAGGCCGGTTATCATACGGCATCGATAAGTACTTTTGCAGAGCGTCATTCGGCATGGTGGTTCTATGCGGGGTTTAACGAATGTTACAATATAGGGAAAGGGGGGATGGAATCCGCGGAAGAGGTGATGCCGACCGTGCGCAAATGGCTGGTTGACAATGCGCGGAAAGATAACTGGCTGTTGCATTTGAACCTGTGGGATTCGCATACGCCCTATCGCATACCTGAAAGCAGGGAAAATATTTTCGGGAAAATACCTTTGCCGGATGCGTGGATCAATGACGGAGTATTTGAAAAACATCGTAAACATATTGGCCCGCACGGCGCTTGTGAAATCAATATGTGGGACGATAAAACGTCGGAAAAATATCCGCGTCATCCGGGCAAATTGGAAACGTTGGGGGATGTGAAAAATTTTATTGATTTATATGATTGCGGAGTTCAATACATGGATGAATGTATCGGCGAAGTATTACAGATTTTAGAAGGGCAAGGCACAGATATGGATGACGTAGCCATCATCGTTACGAGTGATCACGGCGAAAATTTGGGGGAACTCGGTTTGTACGGTGAACACGCTACAGCGGATGAGCCAACCTGTCATATACCTATGATCATAAAGTGGCCGGGGATGAAGAAGGGCATTGTGAGCAGCGGATTGCATACAAACGTAGATCTTTTGCCGACCGTCTGCGACCTATTGGGTCAGGAAAAGAGCGATTTGTTTGACGGACAAAGTTATTATGAAACTTTGAAAAACGGAACGGAAACAGGTTATGACAGCGTAGTGCTGACGCAGTGTGCGCATGTTGTACAGCGATCGGCCATATTTGATCATTATCTCTATATCAGAACGATCCATGGCGGCGGACATATGTTTGAAGATGAAATGTTATTTGATCTGTCGGCGGATGTTCATCAGCAGAATAACATCGCTTCGGAAAAGACGGAACTATTAAATCAAGGGGCGAGGATCATTTTCAACTGGCAGAACAAATATATGGAAAAATCTCCTTATACGGTGGATCCGATCTGGACGGTTATGAAAGAAGGCGGGCCGCAGCATGCACGGGGTATGTTGGAGCAATATGCGCAAAGGCTGAAAGAGACGGGGAGAGATTACGCCTCTTTCGAGAAAAAATATCATCTTGTATCAAAATGAGCAGGGGCATTTTCACGCCTGAGATATGCCTGGCTGTTCAGGTTTGCCTGCGGGCGTAAGGCAGTTGAATCATGCAATTCGATGCAAAACGGTTTGCCGGTTTTGAAAGTCTTGGCTTTGCAATAAGCTGTTGGTTGTAAATGGTTTGCATGCGAAAACATGCCGATGTATACCGTACAAAAGGAGAAAAATTATGCCGCCTGCAAGTTTGTTGATAAAACCGGCTTCTTCCTCGTGCAATATGCGTTGCCGATACTGCTTTTATGCGGATGTCGCATCGCACAGAGAGTTGCGCAACGCGGGGATCATGAACGAACAAACGCACGAAAACATGGTGCGCCGCGCCATGGAGTATGCGGAAGGGATCGTTTCTTTTGCCTTTCAGGGCGGCGAACCCACCTTGGCGGGGCTGAATTTTTTTAAACGGCACGTCGGGTTTTGCAAAAAATACGCAAAGACGGGAGTACAAATTCATAATTCTTTGCAGACCAACGGGTACGCCGTCGATGAAGAATGGGCAAAATTTTTTGCGGAAAATCATTTTCTGATCGGTCTTTCGCTGGACGGGCCAAAAGAGATTCACGACCTTTACCGCAAAGATGCGCAGGGGCAGGGAACATTTCACCGAATCCGCCAGACGGTGACGCTGTTGAACCGCTATAAGGTAGAGTATAATATACTCTGCGTCGTGACGGAAGAGGTCGCCAAAAATGCCAACAAGGTGATGAATTTTTTCATCAACAACGGGTTTTCCTACTTGCAGTTTATACCCTGTCTGGACGGGCTGGAAGGAGAAAAGGGCGAATGGTCTCTTTCGGCAAAGAGATACGGGCAGTTTTTGGTCACCTCATTCAATAAATACTATTCCTGTTTTTTAAAGAAAAAGTTTATAAGTATCCGCAATTTTGACAATTATCTTTCGCTGCTTGCAGGGTATCCCGCGGAAAATTGCGGCATGAACGGGCGTTGTGAAACTTATTTCGTTGTAGAAGGGAACGGCGACGTATACCCGTGCGATTTTTACGTGCTGGACAAATACAAGGGCGGCAACGTGAACGAAAATTCGCTGCGGGAGATACGAAATTCGGAAGTATTCAAAAAGTTTGCGGAAGAATCGCTGCCCGTTTCCAAAGAATGTAAAGAATGCAAATGGTTTTCTCTTTGCCGCGGCGGATGCCGAAGATATCGAGAACCGTTCGAAAACGGGCTGCCGTCCCTTAATTTTTATTGCGAAAGTTATAAAAAGTTTTTTGAAGAATGCGGCGAACCGTTGTTGCATTTGGCAAAAATGATCAGACAGCCTTAGAGGATGGGTAAAGGGTTTCTGCTTAAATATTTTAGTTTTTTATCCGATCGCTGAAATTTGCGTATTCCTCTGCCCGTAAGAAGAAATTTTTACAGATAACGGGTCATAAAAATTTCCGTCGATATTGCAAATATTATTTTTTTGTGATAAAATGAACAGGAATCTTATTACGGAAGGGGAAAATGCGATCGTTTGGCGAACACTTGAAAACTCTGCGCAAGGCAGCAAACCTGACGCAGACTATGCTGGCGGATAAATTGAACATACATCCGCAAACCGTTTCCAAATGGGAAAGAGATTTGTCAAGGCCGGACATTTCCCAGCTTGGCGAATTGGCGGGAGTATTGGGAGTGACGCTGGAAAAACTCTGCGGGCAGGAAGAGACGGGGGAGACGTATACAGGCAGCTTTGATGCCGTGCAAATGGGAAAGCAAATCGGTATCCGTCGTATTGCGAGAGGGGAGAGCCAGGAGCAGCTTGCCGAAGCGCTGCAGACCTCGACGGATGCGATTTCCCGCTGGGAGCGGGGAATCACGTGTCCGGACATAGAGCAGCTGACTGCGCTTGCCGCTTATTTCGGGATACCGGTATCCCGGCTGTATTGTGCGATCGGAGAAGAGCATGAGACAGAGAATGTCGTGCTCGCAAAAAAGCGTCGGCGTATACTCGTTCCGCTGATTACGGGGTTCGGGCTGGTAGTGTGCGCTGCGTTGATTTTGCTTGTATTCATGTTGCGTCCGACGGTTCGTCAATACACGGTCACGGTAGACGGGCTTAAGATCACGGTCAACGGCGACGATTGGTTTACGCCGTCCGCGCCGCAGCGGGAAGGGTATGATTTTGTTTGCTGGACGAACGGAGAGGGAGAAACCATGACGTTCCCGCAGAAAATCATGGCGGATGTTTCTTATACGTCTGTCTTTGTACCGCATGAGTATACCATCGATTATTGGCTGAACGGAGGCTTTTTTGAAGATACGGTACAAACCGGTTTTACGGTGGAAAACGGAACGATCGAACTTCCCGTGCCGGTGAAAACAGGCCAGACGTTTGAGGGATGGTATTTGCAGTCGGATTATTCCGGCGAAGCGGCGGAGCGCATCGAATGTACGGGGGAAGATCTGACCTTATATGCGAAATGGAGCGATGCGGTATATACCGTCCGTTATGAACTGAACGGCGGGATTTTGTACGAAAGCAATCCGTCAAGCGTTACGGCGGAAAGCGGATATGAACTTGCCGAGCCGGTGCGCGAAGGGTATACATTTCTGGGATGGTACGATCAGGAACAAGGCGGAAAGAAGTACGCGAGCGTCGGCGGGGCAGAAGCGAGAAACCTGGTCTTGTATGCGCTCTGGCAGAAAACGGATGCGCTGTTCACAATTTATTATGATTTGAACGGCGGCAAAGCGGAGGGAGAGAATCCTGTATCCGTCGGAGCGGGCGAAGTATACAGGTTGTACGACGCGGCAAAGACGGGTTACGATTTTTTGGGCTGGAATACGAAGAAAGACGGCAGCGGTGAGTTTGTTGAATATCTGTACGGCGTGGATGAGACTTTATATCTGTACGCCGTCTTTGCGGAGAAAGAATATCTCATCCGGTATGTCTACGAAGGAACATACGAGGGGCAGGAGATCAATCCGAATACGATCTCATATGAGCAGAGTGTGGATCTGCTCCCTGTTTATCGGTACGGGTATCGGTTTGAAGGCTGGTTCGATGCAAAAGAGGGCGGAAACAAGATCGCAACGATCGATAAGACAAACATCTTAACGCTGTCTGTTTTGTATGCATGCTTTACTCCCTTGGAATTCAGCATCGAGGCGAACGCGGGGCAAGGTGCTTTTCAGACAGAGGAAGGCGAAAAATCGGTATATACATGGCAGATCAGTTACGGGGAAACTCTTGTTTTGCCCGAATGCGATCAGGCAGGCTATGTGTTTCTCGGTTGGGCGGATGAAAACGGAGACACGGTGACGGAGATCAATGTGTTTAACATCCGCGATATGTGCCTTACGGCAGTCTGGCGGGCGGACGACAAAAGTTACGCGATCGAATATGTGCTGAACGGCGGCACGATGGCCGAGGTCAATCCGGAATCGGTTTTGTGCGGGGAGATTTTGCCGTTGTACGAGCCGGAGAGGGAGGGATATATTTTTCTCGGCTGGTACGACAATGCGCTGGGGCAGGGGAAAGAATATTTTCAGACGCCGTTCGGACGGGAAGAAGATCTGACGCTCTATGCGCTTTGGCAGGAGAAAAGAGTAAACGGCAGCAGTGAATTTTTTTCTTACACGATCGTTGCCGATTCTACGGTCACCATCACCGATTATACGGGAGAAAGCGGGGAAAACGTCACCATCAATGTTCCCGCAACCATTGAAGGTTTGCCGGTAACGGAACTGAAATGGTATTTCGGCGGATCCGAATTCAGAGCATTTAAATCGATCGTCCTTCCGGAAGGATTGCTTACTTTGGGACAGGGGCTGTTTAAAAATCTGTACTTTACAGAACCCATTGTCATTCCGGCCAGTGTTGAGGAAATCGGAAAAAACTGTTTTTATGATTATGAAGGCGAAGTTCGTTTTGCGGAGGATAGCAGGATCACAGAAATAGGGGATTCCGCTTTTGAAGGCGCAAAGATCTCCAACGTTCTTGTTCTTCCTGCGGGGGTGGAAGTGATCGGTTACAATGCATTTGCCTCGTCTTCCTTGCCCGGCATTGTTCTGCCGGATGGGCTGAAAATCATACATGAAAACGGTTTTTATTCGACGAAGAAGGTGCGATGGAAGGTTTTGTATATTCCTTCTTCCGTGACGTATATCGGATCCAACGCGATTTCCTGCCTGAATGCATCAGACGGCGGAGCTATTTATACGGGTTTATCGAAGTCGCAGTGCCAATCCTTTGCAGCGGATTGGTATGTATCTCCGCGAACGATCTATTATAACTGGGAACCGCATACCGTAACGTTTCAAGACGGAGAAAAGGAGAATGCGGTTACGGGGAATGCGATTTCTCTGCCTAAACCGGAAAAGAACGGGTATACGTTTATAGGATGGAAAACGGAAAAGGGTGTTTTTGCGGACTGGATGTTTATTCCGACAGAAGATACTGTACTGATGGCAGTGTATGAGAAAAAGACTTCCGAAGACGGCAGAAATTTAAACACTCCCGCAATTTTTGTTCTGGGAGAGGCAAAAGATTTTTACGGGGTAAACAATACGTCCTTTTATGTAAGGTTAGACACAGATGTTCCGATCGATATGATTGTGGAGACGCAACACGATCAAAAATACGGACAGCCGATTTTGTACAGGCAAAACGAAAACGGAGAATTTGAACAGGAATACAGCAGCAGTTTTGAATATATGCCGGGCGAGATATTGAAAATTACGTTTAAAAACGGCTTAAATTCCTGCGTTGCTCATGTACAAGTAAAAATATTGGCAAGATAAACGAAAGAGGCGGCTGATAAGAGCTGCCTCTTATTTTATTGTAAAAGGGGGGCTTCCGCAATAAAGGAGGGAAAAAATTGGCGACTCAGCCGAAAATGCGGCAAATTCAGCCGATTTTACGGGCAGATTTGCGAATGCGGCTGAACACAACCGAAAAAAAGGGTGGTATAATACAGTCGTTGCAACGGGGTAGTGAGTGCCCTTGAATGGAAAGACGGCGCCGTCTGCTTGCAAGGAGAGCAGACAAGATGAAAGTAGAGCTGATACTCTTTTTATACGACGCATTTTTACGCGGCGAAGTTGTTTCGCGCAGAGAATTTTGCTTGCGGTATTCTGTTTCGGAACGCACGTTCTACCGATACCTGCACGAAATTTCCTTATTTCTGCGCGAGTACAGACCTTCCTGTGTGCTGGATGTATTGGAGCCGCAGGGAAAATATTACATAAAATGCGACCAATCTTGCCAACGGGCAGAGCTTGTCGGCAGGTCGTTTTATTAAAAGAATCAATTTTTCAATTATTTATACAGGGCTGTACCATCCGTGACAGGGGGGACTGAAAACAAAGGCGGGCATTGATAAAGATGGGTTTTGTATGGTTTCCGTATACCATGCCGTAACAATCGAACCGTTGTTAAAAAAATCCCGGCGATTTTTT
>ERZ1106920.7-NODE-7-length-28654-cov-7.091052_pt1 | contig 28654 bp, 13 predicted proteins | sample MGYA00403655_ERZ1106920 | MGnify/ENA primary metagenome ERZ1106920 (study PRJEB35170, sample SAMEA104062438) | human gut metagenome | biome: human gut; feature: human-associated habitat; material: faeces | place: Denmark | collected 2012-06-26 ... | reverse complement strand
CAGACGGCCTGCGCCATTTTATAAAATCCGAGATCGTTCGGGTGTGTGCCGTCTACGGTACAGTTTTCTCTGTCTTTTGCCCTGAACAGTTCTTTCCCGTCGAGGAGATAAATATTGTTGTCGCCGCAGCTTTTTGCGTAGCGAAAGGTGCGGCGGATTATTTCCGCCCGCTGTTTTTCTTCAGGATCGCGTTCTCCGTCCGGGCGTCCCACAAGCAGGATCGGCGTATCTTTTCTCGCCGCTCGGTATAACTTATAAAAAGGCAGATGCGTTTTCTCCAGATAAGCGGCGCTGGGTGCATTATGATCGTAGTCGAATACAAATGCACTGCAGGGGAGCTCGCAAAGATATTTCGCCATTGCCTGTTCGGCCAGGGCGTTCCCGCTGAACCCGAAATCGAGATAATCCGCATTCGTCCATTTAGAAATCAGCGCAGGGTAACAGTTGTCGGGGCGGGATGCACATCCGCCCTGCGTGATCGAAGATCCGTAATACAGCACGGGCGGCACGTCTTGATACGCTTTCCCTTTTCCGACCCTGCAGTTTTTATCCAGCCCCAGCGTAACCGATATCACGTCATTATAGAGGGGAAAATACAGAATATAGTCGCGCAGCCCCGTCCTTCCTGTTCTGACCGTGCGTTCAAAACCCTCTCGATCTGCCTTGTCCGGCCAGAACGTCGTGACGAATCTGTGTCCCTGCGTTTCATCGATCAACGTAAAACCGCTGCTGCCCGTACGCGGCATATGCGGCATATCGGTAAGACAATTCCATGCGACACGGATGGAAATGTATTCCGAATCGGTTGAAAAACGAAGCCTTCCGCCGGATGTGTGTGCATTGAGCTGTAAACAGCCTTCACTCACCGATCTCGCCCTTTCGTACGGCATACGCAAAAAACAGCGGCGCTTGCTATCGTAAAAAATACCATACAAAGCAAAATGTCGGTCCGGTATCGTAAAATAACGCAAGGGCTTTTCGCTTTCTTCGGTCGTAACCTTAAAATTTTTGTCTGTCTTCTGAATATCCATGTTCTTATTATACTATCAACTCCCGAAAATGCAAGTACATTTACATTTTTCTGCAATCATTTCCGCTGTTCCGTCTTTCTCTCCCCATGCTTCGGTAAACAAAACTTTTGCAAAAAAACGCGTGCGCATCCCAAAAATGCTCATCCGTAATTCAAGTCAACCTGCCTTGTGCGCGAAAATAAAGGTACGTGTATGCAAATTTTGTGCAAAATTGCGGGACAGATTTTAAAAAGGCGGCAATGTTTTTTGAAAATAAGATTGACAAAGGTTTTTTTGTCGATTATAATGTAAAAAAAATCAGAGGGAAAAAGGATGAACGATCCGAAAGCACAATATTTTATCAAAACAGCACAGTACGATATATCTTACGAGGAATATAATAATTTCGAAAAGAAATACGGGGAATTTGCGGAAAACGGGAAAGCGTATATCGTAAACGATAAAAATACGCCGCGGCAATGGCTGAATTTCCTGGTCAATGACAATTTCGGTTCGGTGGTCGCCAATGACGGGAGCGGTTATATGTTTTACGGAATGGCGGATCTGAGCCTGACAAAATATTATTCCACAACCGATTATCTGCTTCGCAAGTTGAACGGCAAACGCATGATTTTGCTGACAGACAAGAAGGACGGTAAAGTTTACGATCTTCTGCGCGACTGTGAAGATCTGAAATACATCGTGCATTGCGGGAGCGTCTGCTATGAGGGAAGCGTCGGAAATATTGCCTTTTCGTGGCAGATTTTCGTCCCGTCAAACGACTGCTGTGAATGCTGGATCCTGTCTTTCCGTTCGATGGATCAGAGGGAAATCGTGCTGGAAGCGGCAGTGGATCTCTCTTTGCACAGTGCCGACGATCGGAATGTTTCCGTAAAAGACGGCGCCGTATTCGCGGATACCCGAAAAGAAGGCTTCGGGGTACAGTATCCTTTGAGTTCCGTCTTTGCGTGGTGCGGAGCGTCGGTCAGTACGGATTTTTACTCGGAAAAAGCGGACACGGGTGCTGAATTTTTCTTTTGCCGCGCAACGCTTCGCAAGACGATACAGATCGGCCGTCAGCCCGTAAAAGAAATCGTAACGGCGGGCGGTTGCAAAACACAGGACAAAGACTGCCTCGCGCAGCTTTGCCGAAAATATTCTTCGGCGGATTCGGCTGAACGGGAACTGGATCAGGTAAATCGCGAATGGGAAAAAATATACGCTTCGAACAGCTGTACTCTCCCGGATAAGAACCTGCAGTATTTTCTCAATTACTGGCTGAAAAATCAGATTCATCTCACCATGCGTTACAACCGCTGCAGCATTATGGGCTACCGCGACATCCTGCAGGATACCTGGGGCAATCTCCTGGTCGAACCCGAAAAGAGCAAAAAGTGGTTGCTTGAGGCACTGTCCATGATGCACGAGGACGGGCGCTGTCCCAGGCAGTACGACAGGATCAGCGGAAAATTGGATGACCGCGATTTTATGGACAGCCCCATCTGGTCGGCAATCACGCTGACCGATTACGTCAAAGAAACGGGAGATTTCGGTATCCTGCATGAAAAAATCGGCTATTACGCGAGCGAACGCAAAGATACCGTCATCGAACATGTCCTTCGGGCGTATGATTATCTGTACCGCGCCCGCGGCAAAAACGGACTCCTTTTGATGCGGGACGGGGATTGGCTGGACGGTCTGACCGGCATCAATAAATACGGCGAGGCAACCACGGTCTGGGGTACGATCGCCGCCTTTCACGGTCAAAACCTTCTCGCGGAACTTTTGGAACAGATCGGCGATCGCCCCGCCGCGCAGACATTGAAAAAACGCTCCGCCGAGTATAAGGAGATCGTCAACCGCGTAGGCTGGGACGGAAACTGGTACGCCTATGCCTTCATCGACGATGAGCCGATCGGCGCAAATTCCTGCCACGAGGGGAAAATATATCTCAATCCGCAGACCTGGGCGATCTTTTCGGGAATTTACAGCGACCAAAAACAGGCGGATAAAATGTACCGCTCGATCCATACCTATCTGGCGACGATGTACGGCCCGCTTTTGAATGCACCCGCGTATAAAAAATACGGCGGAAAGTGCGGAAGGATCCAACGGCTCGTGCCGGGGACTTTTTCCAACTCCGCGGTGTATCTGCACGCCGCGTCTTTCAAAGTCGTGGCTGATTGCGCCTGCGGTAGATTCGACGAGGCATTGGATACCATTCAGAGAATTTTGCCCAATCATTCGGACAGCTGCGATTCGCGCAGGACGAGCGAACCGTATTGCGTCGGAAACGTTTATTACGGCCCGGAGCATCCCTGTTTCGGAATGAATTTGTATACTTGGTTTACGGCAACGCCTTCCTGGCTGATTCATGCAGGGTTTGAAAATCTGCTCGGCGTCAAGGCGGAATACGGCGGTCTTCGGGTCCTGCCGAGGGACATTGACGGTTGGGATGAATACATAGTTTGCAAGAATTTCAGGGGTACGTCCTATACGATCCGCTTCGTAAGGTCGGATGAGAAGGGCATTTGGGCGGACGGCGTAAAATTGAATTCCAACCTGATCAAAACAGACAAAAAGTCCTGCGAAGTCGTGGTGCGTTTCTGACGGACTCGGACGGCGGATCGTTTCCGTCATTTTGTTTCAGGTTTCGACAAAAATTATACAGGGCAAAAAAACGCACCTTTGAAAGCGTACGGCTTTCAAAGGTGCGTTTTCATTCTTGAAGTGTTTTCATCCTTGATGCGTTTTCATTCAATGCGTTTTTGCGGCAGGGGATCATGCTTCAGATGCCGCAAAGAAACGGATCTTCCGATCGTTTTAGTGTACGAAGTTTTTCCCTGCGGCGTTCAAGTTTTTTTACGGGGGATTGCGGAAAGACGCCTTTTAGGGAAAATGACGTGTCCGAAGCGGGCGGCGTCAGCCGTTTTCGGCGGTTTTCCTGGTACGGAAAACCGCACGCACGGAGGCGGTAAAGACGACGCGGTTTTCGGTGACGTTTCCGTTCTGTCCGTAACAGCTCGGATAACAGCAGGTTTCTTCTACGCTTACAAGTTCTCCGACGGCGCCCAGCGCTGCCGCCTTTTCTTTTGCGTCGGCGATCGCCTGCTGCAAAGCCTGCATGCGGTACTGCGAATCGTCTTTGCAACTGTATGCGGTACCTTCGATACAATTCAGCCCGGTTTGAGCCAGCTTTTCGCGGATCTGCGGAAGGTTGTCCGTCTTTTCCGTTTCAAACGAAAAATATTTGGATGCCGTGTATCCGTTTTGCCCGTATATCGGGGAAACATCGGAGCGGCATTCACTCAGCGTTCCGTATTCGGAAAAAACGTCGCGCACGTTTGCCGCAATTTCTTCGCATTTGCTTTCGGCGGCATTCATATCGTCCGCTATTGTCCGTATACTTCCGTAAAATGTGCAAAGGTCCGCCTTCGCTTCCACGATCGCCGTACCGGTCACAATCAGGGCGGCGTTGCCGATCTGCGTATCTGCGGAAACGCACAAGGAACCGCTTGCTAAAACGGCGGTCAACGCCAGGATGGCGAGGATCGGGAAAAATTTTTTCTTCATAAAACAAACCTCCGGGTAGATTTCTCTTATTTTGCCGCATTTTTCCTGTTCTATTCATTCGCTTCGGCAAATCGGGCATTGCGTTTTGATCGATCCGATCTATATGCGTCGGCCGTAAATTTGCCTGTGCGTGTTGTTGACAAATGCGTTAAAAGGCGTATAATAGTTTGAGAAATTATCGGGTCGGCGTGTCGTTCGATCGGGAAGTTTACGGATTTTCAATGCGGAACCGAAAGCGGACGGAAAAGGGCGGGACGGTATCCTTGTGAAGTTTCATTTCGGCGTTTAATAAGGAGTAAAAAAATATGCGAGACGATACAAAATTTGACAGACGGGCTTATCTGAAACCGATATGGTATCCGGGGGTGATGTACCATGAAACCGCGCTTTACGTCGGCGAAGAGGATGCGGCTCCTTTGCTGTATGAACCGACGAAGATCCTTTCTGTCCGCAATTACGCTTTGAATATCGAATATAAAGAAGGGATCGATTATGCCGTGGAGGGGAAAAAGATAAAGCGCCTTTCGGGATCGTCGATGCCGTTTTTTGCGTTTGACGAATATTACCGTAAAACGCCTGATTCGATCGAGGTGCGCGTGAATGCGGACATTTTCCCTGCCAATGCAGGAACCCGCTATCTCAAATACGGCGAAGGAGACACATTTACAAACCGTCAGATCGCCGTTACATATATGCACGGGGACGCATGGAAAGGGATCAGGATGGACGGACGGCCGCAGAATCTTTTGGACGCCGTTCGGAAGATCAGATCCGGGAACGCCAAAATCGAGTTTTTCGGAGACAGCATTACGGTAGGCTGCAATGCGAGCGGAACGATTTACGGCGGAAATACTCCGCCGTATTGCGAAAGCTGGCCGGAAATGGTGGTTCATTATCTGAAGGATAAGTACCATGTGGAGTTGGAAGTTGCCAATACTGCCATCGGCGGGACGACGACCCGCCAGGGCGTCGATCGTTTTGAGAAAGACGTGCTTTCCTATGCGCCGGATCTTCTGATCATCGGATACGGGATGAATGATCCCGGCACGAGCCTGGAAGAATATAAGGGGATGATCGGGCAAATGATCGGCCGTTATCGGCAAAAGGTTGCCGACGGCAATGTGATTCTGATCTCTCCGATGCTTCCCAATGTCGAAACGAATTGGTGCGTGTTGCAGCCGCAGTTTGAAAAAGTTCTGGCAGAGCTTGCCGAAGAAAATGATTTTTGCGCGCTTGCGCCCATGACATCTTTGCACAGGGAGCTTCTGAAAGCGGGAAAACGCTACAGAGATATGACGGGTAACAACGTCAATCACCCGAACGATTTTATCATACGCGTATATGCGCAGGCAGTGCTCACGGCTTTGCTCGGCAATGAATTTACAGAGGATTACGCTTCGGAAGAGTGATCTTCAAAGCCGTTTTTTGCTCGGCAGACAACGCAATAAATATTGAAAAGATCTCCGCGGCAGTTATTTCTGCCGCGGAGATCTTTTGGGGCGTTGCTATAAGCCGTGTTATGACAATAAGATAGGCTCGCGTGTTTCGTTTTGAATACGGCGGCATCGGCGGCAAATGAAATTCGGGGGAGCCTTGACAACGCGGATTTGTATCGGTTATAATGGAGCGGCAAGGCGTGTGCAAAAGAAAGTTTGCACGGCCGATGCAAAAGAGCGCGGCGGTAAGCGCGGATCAATAAAAAGTTGCGGAGAAAGGTTATGAATCATTTGCTGCTGACAGTGATCGGTTTTCTTGTCATCTTTGCGGCGACGACGTTGGGGAGCGCGGTCGTCTGGTTTTTTAAAAAAGACATCTCGGAAAAAGTAAACACTCTGTTTCTCGGATTTGCGTCCGGCATTATGATCGCGGCGTCTGTGTGGTCGCTGCTCATTCCGTCCATGGAAGGAGCGGGCGACTGGGGAAAATGGAGTTTTGTCCCTGCGCTTGTAGGTTTTTTGCTGGGCGGTTTGTTTCTGGTGGCGCTTGATCACGTTGTGCCGCACTTACATGCAGGCACCAGTGAGGAAGAAGGCTTGCCGGTATCGTTAAAAAAATCGACAAAAATGTTTCTTGCCGTTACAATCCATAACATTCCGGAGGGCCTGGCGGTCGGGTTTGCATTCGGTGCGGCGGCTGCGGCGGGTGAAAATGCCGCCTATATCTCGGCGCTTGCGCTGGCGATCGGCATAGCCGTTCAGAATTTTCCGGAAGGGGCGGCGGTCGCGCTTCCTATGAAAACGGCGACGCAAAGCCGCGCAAAGGCTTTTCTGTACGGAATGGGAAGCGGAGCGGTGGAGCCCGTTTCTGCCGTGGTCGGCTTTTTCCTCGCGTCAGCATTGACGGTCATGCAGCCCTGGTTTCTTGCTTTCGCGGCGGGAGCCATGGTCTTTGTGGTCGCGGAAGATCTTATCCCGGATTCGCATCTTGCTTCGCACCCTCATCTCGGTACGTGGGGAGTCATGTTCGGGTTTGCGGTTATGATGGTGCTGGATGTCGCTCTCGGCTGAATCAGAGAAAAAGGACTGCTTTTTCCGTCGTACATGGAGCGCGTTGCAATTCGGCAAACAAAGACCGACGTTTGTCAGAAAAACGCAATGACGTGCAACAGGATCCGCACATGTATTTTTCTGTTATACGGATGTGTAATAAATTGTTGAATGATTGACAATCTTATATACGTATGATACAATATGCACATATAAAGGAACAGTGTGATACCGTAAAACAGATGGTTGAAACGGTTATGCAGGGCTTTCCGTGAGGTGTGCAATGGCAGGGGGAATTTTATTACTTATCGTGGTTTGCGGAATCTTTGTATTTCTGCATATATTTGTGTTGCCGCGGTATATGTTGCGGTACCGCAATGATTTTGCGGAAGTTCCCGGGCGCGGATTGGAGCGGGTAAGGGATTCTTGCGGCAACAGTGTGGTTTATGAGCCGGATCGGAAATATCGGGAGTATGTTCAGGAGTATATTCTGTCGGAGCGCGGCGGAAAGAAATACCTGATCTGCAAAATCGAGGACGCGATCCGATTCCTTGACTATGACGTTTTGCTTTTCGGGGAGAGAGGTCAGCTTTTTCGCATATTGCATATCCGTGAAAAGGTTTTGCGCGCGGGTTTTACGGGCGAGATCGAATTGCCCATGCAAACGACTTGTGCGTCGGTCTTTGTGAATCAGGCGGACGGTATCGAAGTAACAAAGGGAAATCCGTTTTGGCTTTCCCGAAAATGGTTTTGTCTGTATTTAGCCTTGTGCGCGGTTTTGGATGCACTGGGCTTTTTTGCTATACGTTTTTGTCTTGCAAATATTTTTGCAGGCATCTATGCGGAAAGTTACATGGTCGATTCAGTGGCGATGACAAATGATTACAATCTCGGCTGGATCATCATAGTTGTGAGTCTGATCATAACATTTATAGCGATAAAGATCAAAAATCCGAAAATTGTGAAAAAGGGGAAGAAGAATGCAGGAAATTGACATTATTTCCAAAGGTGAATACGCTTTTTTGCAGAGCGATCCTCTTTTGCAAACGGAAAGTTATGTGATTTTTATGGAGCAGGGAAAGAAATATCTGCTTTTAAAGTGGCATAATTTGCGGAAGGAAACATTGACGGGCCTGGATTTTACGGTCGAATTTTACGACGCCCGCGGCACAAGGACAGGAGAGAGGCGTTTTCCCGTGGGCAAACTGCGGAAGGCGGGACAGACCTCGTTTGTTTTGGATGTAAAGATCGGAATGCCCGCAGATTGTGTGGATTTTCGCGTACAGATCAACCGTGCGAGGTATGGAAATTTTGCGTATGTACCGCACGAAGACGGCGTAACGATGGAGTATGACGTTGCGCCGCGCAGAATTCCGGGAGTGCCCGTTTCGGGGAAAGAAAATAAAACGCCGGAGATCACGGAAGTTCGCGTCCGCAGACCGGTCTATCCGATTTGGGTCAGCCTTGTCACGTTTTTATTGTTGTGCTGCGTGATGGTATTCATGGCGTGGCAGGCGGCAACGTTTGGGGAAGATAAAAACAGTTTTCTCAGAAACGGCGTCAGATATTCTTTTGCAGACGGCAATAAAAGCGAAGGGAGCGAGCTCGTTGTTTCCGGGTATTGGGGACGGCCGGTAAATGTTACGATCGAGGCGGAAATTGACGGGCATCCCGTAACGAGTGTCAACAACGATGCGTTCAGCGGATGTGATACTTTGAAATCGGTTACTTTTAAGGGAACGGTTACGATCAAAACCGATGCTTTCGAAAATTGCAGCAAACTGCAGTCGGTGAATTTTGAAAATGTAACGAAAATCGGAGAACAGGCGTTCAGATATTGTCAGAACTTAAAAGAAGTGGTTTCCGATCGTCTTACATACATCGGAGATTACGCATTTAATTATTGCAGGTCTTTGGAAAGGGTGGAATTGTCAGCAATTGAATTTCTCGGAAGATGTTCTTTTCATGAATGTGATGAGCTTGCAACGATTCAGTTGGTCAATGCAGACGTGCCTTTAGATGTTTCGGAAAATGTATTTTCCTACTGTGATAATCTTGAAACGGTGATCATCGATCAGGAGATCGTTTTTTTGGATGATTTTGCTTCTCTGTTCTTTCAATGCTCTACAAAAGATATGAAAATCAAGAGCCTGGACGGAGAAAGTACGATCAACAAACTGTTTCAGAATTGTCAGATTACAGGTGAACTGGAAGTCGGAAGCATGCCGCAGATCCCGGAAAGATTTTGCAACGGCATGAATCTCAGTAAGTTAACGATCGGTCATCTGGATGATCCGGTGATCGGGGATAACGCGTTTAACGGCTGTTCGCAGCTTACCGAACTGGATATCCCGTCTGTTCGGGAAGTAGGGGCTTCGGCTTTTGGGTTTACAAGGATTTCTTTCTTTGATGCTTCCGAGCTGGAGCGTATCGGAAATGCCGCTTTTCAGTATTGCGAACAGCTTGCGGAGTTTGATCTGACAGAGAATACGGTCCTGCGGGAAATCGGGGAAAATGCATGGTTTTATTGCACTTCATTGACGGAGATCCATATTCCCGACTGTACGGAAACGATCGGAAAATCCATATTGGGAAGCTCGGGAGTGCAGATTTGTACATTGCCGTATCTCGGTGACAATCTGTCTTCGCCGCAAAAGCTTGATTACTTTTTCGGTCTTGAAACAAATCTGGTGGAAGAAGTGTCCGTGCGAAGCGGAACAACGCTTGTGGACGGCGCATTTAACCGATTCAGCGAGATAAAAAGGATCCATTTACCCGATACACTGCAAACGGTAGGCGACAATGCTTTTTCCGAGTGTTATAATCTGGAAGAAGTGCAGATTCCGGAAGGGGTGATGAGTATCGGAGATAATGCTTTTTATGGTTGCGACAAGCTGACAGAGATCACGCTTCCCGCGTCCTTGCAGGAGGTCGGTTTTGAAATTTTTCAGGCATGCGACAGACTGTATGAGATATTTAATAACAGCAGTCTGGATATGTCCGATGCAGGAGCGAAAAATGTTCTGAAAATTTATAACAACGGGGAAGAATCTGTTCCCAAAGCAAGCCTTTTGGGGTATACGTTCGGATATTTCGGGGCGCAATGGATCCTGATCGGTTACCCGCAGGGTGAAACCGTTCTGACCTTACCTGATTTTTTTGTGTATGATTCCAAAATCGAAGAATATAGAGTGGCGGACAATTTGTTTTACAGGGATTCTTTGCTTACGCAAGTCACGATTCCTGCGGCAGTCTCCGCATTGGGGGAAAACGCGTTTTCCGGGTGTTATGTGCTGGAAAAGATCGAATTTACAGGCAGCGTTCTGACTGTTTTGCCGGATTATGTTTTCAGCAATTGCAGTGCCCTTGCGGAAATCACGATTCCGCAGGGTATTACGGAAATACGGGAAGGGGCGTTTTATCAAAGCGGCCTGCAAAAGGTCGTTTTGCCCAAAACGCTCAGATCGATCGGCGAACTTGCGTTTGCAGGATGTACAGAGTTGCGGACCGTTTACAATCTGAGCGGGCTGACGCTTGCCAAGGGGAGCAGCGGGTACGGCGGAGTCGCGCAATACGCCGAAAATATCTATACGTCTTTGGAACAGGGTGAAAATTTGTCGACGGTGAAAAAAGAAAGCATGGTATGAAAAGCGGGAAATGAGGATTGAAAAAAGTATGCAGAAACAGGAAGAGATCGTAAAAAAACTGGATAAAGAAGAAAAACTTGCCCTGGCGGCTTCGCTCAACGCGGCTGCGGAGCCGTGGGCGGAACAGATCGGGATCCCGCGCGTGGATTTTTACGATTTTGCAACGGAAAACGGTGGGGTTTATCCCGCCGTTCCCGCTCTTGTGCAGACGTGGGATACGGAGCTTGCGTCCGATATAATGCAGGATCTCGCGGCAAAGACAGAAAAGAAGGTGTTGTTTTGCCTGAAAAACATGGGTGTCAAAGACAATCCTTACCGGGAGGGGATTTCGGAAGATCCGTATGTTTGCGGCGCGGCGGCGGAGTCTTTCGCGCGCGGTATCCGCAAGGCGGGAATGATCCCTTGTTTTTCCGGCTATGTGCCGAAATCAGGCGCGGACGAGGTCCCTCTTTCTCAAATGCGTGATGTATTCCTTTCCCCGTTATACAGCAAGCCGCAGCGGGAATGTACCGTTTACAGGGAAAACTTTCCGAATACAGACCAGTCATATACGGATTGGAGCAAGTTGTTGCACAGTGCGGCGGAAAAAAACGGATTTATTATAGATGAAAAGGGTTCGGATCTTTCCGCGGGGAATATTTTGCTTGACGGCGATCGGGAGATGCTGCGTGCCGCGGCGGAAAAGGACGGGGCGCAGATCCTGGACAAAGCGGCGGAGCAAGCAATATGCCTGGCACTGGAATGCGCCGGTGCAAAGGCGAAAAACGGTGAAAGTTTCGATCGGGAAAAGTATGCGCTAAGGGCGGCGGAAGAGAGCGCGGTGCTCTTGAAAAACAAGTTCATGCTGCCGCTGATGCGCTCGAAAAAACTTGCCTTTATCGGATTGCATGAAGAAGAGCAAAGGCAGGCTTTTGAAAAGTCTGTCAATCAAGACAAATATTTTCAATCGGTCTGTTTTTCGGAAGGATATGACCTTACGTCGGAAAGCGGCAAAGATACATTCGAGGAAGCGTGCAAACTGGCCCAGTCTGCGGATGCAGTGCTTTTGTTTTTGGAGAAAGAACCGAATCAAAAAAGAGCATTGCTGCCCGCAAACAGATTGGCGCTCCTGGATGAGATTTTGAAACGAAATGCGAATGTCATTGTTTTCATCCCCGCAGGAAGCTCTGTCGATGTTTCCTTTGCCGAAAAAATTCCCGCGCTGTTGTCGGCCGAATGGCAGAGTTCGCAAAGCGCCGCGGCAATTTTAAATATTTTATCCGGCAAGACTTGTCCTTCGGGGCGGCTCGTATCGGCACTTTATTGCGGGACGGATCAATTATCGGAAGAATTGCGGCGCCATAAACGAGCGGGAAAGATCAAGACAGGTGCCTTTTACGGTTACCGCAGTTACGATACGGCGGGAAACTATCCTCCGTATCCGTTCGGGTTCGGGCTGAGTTATACAAAATTCAGTTATTCGGACCTGAAAATAAAGGATAATTTTGCGGAATTTACCGTAAAAAACACAGGAAAATTCGACGCATGGGAAACAGTGCAGCTATATGCGGGCAAAATCGATTCGGCAGTGGTGCGCCCGCGCAAAGAGCTGATCGGTTTCCGTAAGATTTTCCTTCGCGCGGGAACATACGCAAGAATATCCGTCTATATCGATATGGCGCCGCTTCGCGTATGGAAAAACGACAGAAAGGTCGTGGAAGACGGTGCGTATGATCTTTTTGTTGCGTCATCCGTCCGCGATGTGAAGCTGCAGACGCGTGTGAATGTGGCGGGCGAGCGGCTTGTTTCTGACGGGGAATACCTGTCCGATTATATTCCGGAAAAATCCAATATACTTTCGGGAAATTATACGCTGGAACAGGTGCGGATAACACCGGTCGCAAAACACCGCGTTACAATGAAGAAAGTAGGGCTTGGTTTTTTATTTGCCGCCATAGCTCTGGGGATCCTGTCCGTTATTTTTGCGGCGGTTAGTTCGCCGTACTATAATGACGGATTGTACAACGCCTTGATGGTGATCCTTGTTTGTTTTTTTCCGCAGATGTTGCTTACGGCGATCGTGCTTCTGATCGTAGCAAAGAAACAGGCGAAAAATATTTCTTCGGGTTTTCGCACGGAGGACAGAGAAGCGGTGCATAACTATGTACCGCCCGAGATCGTTGAAGATGCTTCTTACGAAGCGTTGTTCAGTCGGGCATTTTCAGAGAACCGAAAAAAGCAGTCAGAACCGGAATCGCTCAAAAATGATGAGGACGTTCTTGTAAATTTTGATCGAAACCTGACTTTTCCCGTAATTTGTGAAAAAGCGGAAAAATATTTTTCAGATCGCGGCATTGTTTGGCGAGGCCAAAGTGTACAGGATTTTCTCGCCGCGATGGCGGCTTCGCGTCTGATTGTCGTACGGAGTGAAAACAAAGAACTTTTGCCGCGCTTTTTGCGCATGATCGGAGAATTTTTCGGTACGGAAACGATCGCAAGGGATGCGGCGGAAGAACAAGACTCGCAAGGCTGTATCACGAAAACTATGCTTTCCGCTTTAAAAGGGCGCCATCAGATATTTTTCAGCTCCTGGTACAATGTCAGAACGAAAGGGCTGGATCCGCTTTTAGGAAAATATAAGGGATATGTTCGTTTCCCCTATTCCGACAGTGCATCATCCAACGTCTGGTTCGTGGCCGCAATGCTTGCGGACGCGGATTGTTCTTCCGTTCGGATACCTTCCGCCGTTTTTGTTGAAATTCAGCTCTCCGCATGTGAAGAGGTGCAGGATCCTGCGCCTGCGGCGGCCGTTTGTTATGAGCAGTTTGAAAAGCTCGCGGCGCTGGCGCACGGCGAATACTGCCTGGATGAAGAGATGTGTTGGAAGAAGGCGGATGCGCTGGAAAATTATGCGGGAAAAATGTCTTCTTTCTGTCTGGGAAATAAAGACTGGCTGCGGCTTGAAATGTTTTCGTCTGTCTGCTGCGCTTGCAAAGCAGAGCAGGCCAATGCGCTGGATCGGGCGATTTCCTGCACGATTCTGGCCCCGATGTTTGACGCTTTGCGTGAAAACGGAGTAACGTCCGACGATTTTCTGAAAGAATTGCTGTCCATTCTGGGGGCAGACGGGTGTCCGCAATGCAGAAAAATGCTCGAAGGATTTACAGGCGAAGATCTTTGAGGACGAAATTATGATATTTTCAGTGATGATCGGTGCGAGCTCCGCATCCAACAGTTGCGGGCAGATCTTTTTTTCAGGGTATGCCATAGCGTTTTATCTGATCGTTTTGCTGGTTGTGATCGGATGGCTGGTTTTTTCTCTTGCTTGCAGGGAAGAGGGAATGCCGAAAGTCCTTCAGATCCGCACGGAGGAAGATAATCGTCCGCAGGCATCGGCAAAAGAGGAGAAAGGGCAAGGGAAGAAGCGGTTTGACGGGCTGAGCCGTATCGACGAGAGAAAGATGTCGTATCGGCGGAAGGAATATGCGGAAGGTCTGACGCTGCAAGAGATCTGCGAAGAATTCCGCGCATATGCGGCGGGCAGGCTGAAGTTATATTATGAAGAAGAGGATATCCGCCGCTTTATAGCGGGGTTGGCGGTGTCGCATATATTGATTTTGCAGGGGATGTCAGGGACAGGCAAGACGTCGCTGGCATACGCGTTCGGGGAATATTTGGGGAATCCGTCGACGGTAGTGCCGGTACAGCCGATGTGGAAAGAGCGGACGGATCTTGTCGGGTATTACAACGAATTCACGAAGCGGTTCAACGAAACGGACTTATTGAAGAAGATGTACGAGGCGAATTACAGCGAAGAGATGTACATCACGGTGCTGGACGAAATGAACATAGCGCGGGTGGAATATTATTTTGCGGAATTTTTGTCTTTGCTGGAGCTGCCGAAGGCGGAAGAGCGGAAGCTGACGGTGGTGAGCGACAGCATGAAAGATGATCCGGAGCAGCTGGAAGAAGGACACATACAGTTGCCTGAGAATATGTGGTTTATCGGGACGGCGAACAACGACGACAGCACGTTTGCGATATCGGATAAAGTGTATGACCGAGCGATGGTATTGGATCTGGAGCGGAAATCGGAAGAGTTTATTGCAGGGGAAGCGAAGGAGCGGCATATCCGCAGCAAAGATTTTCAGAGGCTTGCAGAGGAAGCGGAAAAAGAATACGGGCTGACGGAGCGGAACAGGCGCAGGTTAGAAGAATTGGACGAATACATGAGCGAGAAATTCCGCGTAACATTCGGGAACCGCATTCGCCGGCAGATCGAAAAGTACGTGGCGGTGTATGTGAGTTGCGGAGGGAAGGAACTGGAAGCGCTGGACGATATTTTGGCGAAGAAAGTGATGCGCAAGCTGGGCATGCAGAATCCCGTGTATCTGAAGAACAATGCGGAAAGGCTGTGTTTGCGCATGGAAGAGCTGTTCGGAGAGGAAAGCATGCCGCAGTGCAAGGAAGCGGTTCGCCGCCTTGCGGGCAATATGTAAAGCGGCAAATTTGAGGTGAAGGTATGAGCGTTTCGGATATTTTATTTCGGGCGTTTGCCGAATACAGAAAGACAACCCAGACAAACCGTGATTGTGAAAGGCGCGTCAAGGAAATCGCGCGAACAGGCGCGGCGGCAGACTGCCTGGAGACCGTGCGGACGGAATGCGTGATCGAAAATGACTGGATCGATGCAATCGAGGAAGGTCTGGTGCATATCGGCAAGGCGATCGCGCAGGAAAGGCAGTTTATTCGTTCGAACGGCGAAGTGGTCGATATCGAAAAGGTAAAGAATGTTTCGAGAGAATCGGTCGAACATTTGGCGAAGCACAGCAATCTTTTGACAAAAGAGCCGAAAGGGGAAGAACTGATCCCCGATCGCCTGTTCACGGTGGAAAGGCTTACAGACTATGCCGTTTATGAAAACAGGTTTCTTTATATGCTCTTGTGTTATCTGCGCGATTTTTTGTCCTGGCGTTATACGAGGATTTTAGAATTAACGCAGACGTATGAGGGACAGCTGAGCCTGGATAAGACGATCGAAAAGGGCGGGCGTAAGACAATTTTTCGTCTGCATCTCGAAGAAGAGCGGAAGTTTGATCCTTTTTTGTCGGAATCAAGCGGATGCCGCGAACAACTGGAACGCATCGACGGGTTGATCCGCACTGTGGAGATGTATCTTGCGACGCCGCTGATGGAATTTGTCGCAAAGGCGCCCAAACTCAAACCGCCCGTTACGGAAACCAATGTCCTGAAGATGAATAAAGAGTTCAAAGCCGCCGTGCAGCTGTATTATTTTATTACCGCTTACGAAAAAGACGGCTTTACGGCAAAGCAGGAAAAAGTCCGCCTGACTCCGTTGGAAGAAAAGACGGCGCAAGAGTTTGCGGAAGCGGCGGAATTGTTCAGTTTTCTGGCATATAAGGCGAACACAGGTCAGCAGAATATTTTGCAGTCGAGGTTGGAGCAGGAGCTGGAAAGGGAAAAGCGTGAAGCGCAGCAAAAAGAGCAAAGCAAGCTGCAAGCGCTGAAAAAACGGGTTGCGGAAACTAGTACAGGAATGGAGGAGTACCTTTTGCTTTTGGAAAAGCATGCGCAGGAGCTGGAAGCGCAGTGTTCGGCGCTGCCCGGACTCAGAAAACGGCTGGAACGTTCGGAAAAAGAGCGTACGGAGGCGATTTCGGCGCATAAAGAGAGTGAACGCCTGCTTTTTGAGAGGGAAACGGAATACCGGGCGGAAAAAGAGAATTTGTGCAAAGGGTACGAAGCGCGTCTGCAAGCGGAGGCGGAACGGGCGCAAGCAGAGACAGAGCGGCTGAACGCCGCTCATGAACAAGAAATGCGGAAAAAGCAGGAAGAATGTGCGAAAGAGATAGCGTCCGTGCAGGAATCCTGTTCGCGTACGGTGCAAGAGATCCGTTCGCAGGCGAAAAAAGAAAAGCAAGAAGCGGACGCCAGGCTGGAAAAAGCGTTGAAAGAGAAATCCTCGGCCGAAAAAGAGCTGAGCAGCTGTCGTACGGAATCTGCGCGCCTGCAGCAAGAAAAAACGCTTGCACAAGCGCAACTGATCTCCCTGAAAAAAGATTGCGGAGCATTGACGGAAAAGGATGATTTTACGGAGCGCGAACAGTTTGACGAATTGGAACATCAGTATCGGGTATTCCGTTCGTTTTTCCGTGAGGAGTGGAAAAAAGCAAAAAAACGTATCCGCAAGGAAGTGTTTCAGTCTGAATGCGGAGAAAAGAATAAGGAAGAGAGAAATAAGGATAAAGACGGCGAATAGACCATGAAAAATTTCCGATTGCCAAAACTGAAAAAGAAATATTGGATTTTGCTGGGTGTGGCGGCGGCTGCGGTTCTTCTGCTCGGAATTTCGGCGGCGGGGTATTTCCGTTCTTCGTCTTACGCGTCCGGCACAGTTGCCGCCATTGTGATTTTGTTCCTTATTTTACTTGCGGTACTCGTTGCTCTGATCGTACTGGTTGCATACGACAGAAAAAACGGGCAGACTGTTACGGCGCAAAACGTAACGCTTGAACAAAGCGGTCCGCAGGCATCGGCAAAAGAGGAGAAAGGGGAAGGGAAGAAGCGGTTTGACGGGCTGAGCCGTATCGACGAGAGAAAGATGTCGTATCGGCGGAAGGAATATGCGGAAGGTCTGACGCTGCAAGAGATCTGCGAAGAATTCCGCGCATATGCGGCGGGCAGGCTGAAGTTATATTATGAAGAAGAGGATATCCGCCGCTTTATAGCGGGGTTGGCGGTGTCGCATATATTGATTTTGCAGGGGATGTCAGGGACAGGCAAGACGTCGCTGGCATACGCGTTCGGGGAATATTTGGGGAATCCGTCGACGGTAGTGCCGGTACAGCCGATGTGGAAAGAGCGGACGGATCTTGTCGGGTATTACAACGAATTCACGAAGCGGTTCAACGAAACGGACTTATTGAAGAAGATGTACGAGGCGAATTACAGCGAAGAGATGTACATCACGGTGCTGGACGAAATGAACATAGCGCGGGTGGAATATTATTTTGCGGAATTTTTGTCTTTGCTGGAGCTGCCGAAGGCGGAAGAGCGGAAGCTGACGGTGGTGAGCGACAGCATGAAAGATGATCCGGAGCAGCTGGAAGAAGGACACATACAGTTGCCTGAGAATATGTGGTTTATCGGGACGGCGAACAACGACGACAGCACGTTTGCGATATCGGATAAAGTGTATGACCGAGCGATGGTATTGGATCTGGAGCGGAAATCGGAAGAGTTTATTGCAGGGGAAGCGAAGGAGCGGCATATCCGCAGCAAAGATTTTCAGAGGCTTGCAGAGGAAGCGGAAAAAGAATACGGGCTGACGGAGCGGAACAGGCGCAGGTTAGAAGAATTGGACGAATACATGAGCGAGAAATTCCGCGTAACATTCGGGAACCGCATTCGCCGGCAGATCGAAAAGTACGTGGCGGTGTATGTGAGTTGCGGAGGGAAGGAACTGGAAGCGCTGGACGATATTTTGGCGAAGAAAGTGATGCGCAAGCTGGGCATGCAGAATCCCGTGTATCTGAAGAACAATGCGGAAAGGCTGTGTTTGCGCATGGAAGAGCTGTTCGGAGAGGAAAACATGCCGCAGTGCAAGGAAGCGGTTCGCCGCCTTGCGGGCAATGTGTAGAGCGGCGGAGGTGCTCATGGAAAAGAGGAAAAAACTGATTTTTCTGCTCAGTTCGCTCGCGCTCGGCCTTGCGGCCGTACTGATCGTTTTATTGATCCTGACGGCGAGCGGAGTGTTGGATATCGGAAAACCGAAACTTGTGGTCAGTTCTGCGTCTGAAAGTTTTGTTTACGACGGAGAAGCGCATACCTGTGAGAAGTTCGAACTCGTATCCGGAAATTTACAGGCGGGGCAGCAGATATCGGCGGTATTTACGGGCACCTGTACGGATGCGGGTACAAGCGAAAATACTTTTTCCTTGCAGGTGAAAGACGCAGGCGGCGCGGACGTGAGCGGAAATTATTCGATCGAATACCGTTACGGAACACTGACCGTCGAGCCGCGGCCAATATCGGTGTCTACGTCTTCGGCGACAAAAATGTATGACGGTGAGCCGCTTTCCTGTCCGCAATGGAAGGTCGTATCCGAAACGGGATTATTGGAAGGACATAGTATAGAAAGAGTGGTTCTGCCGGCCGCGCAGACGGATGCGGGGATCAGCGAGAATTATGTTTCGGAAATTGTCATAAAAGACGGAGAGAAAGACGTAACGGCTAACTATACCTTTACTTTTTTTACAGGGGAGCTTACGGTAACGCCCCGCACTCTGACGATCCGTTCGGGCAGTGCGTCAAAAAATTACGACGGAACGCCTTTGGTTTGCGGCGATTGGGAAGTCGTTTCCGCGACGCAGCCGGTAGCAGGGCATAGACTGCAAGTGGTTGTATCGGGAGAACGGACGGAAGTTGGGGAAAGCTCCAACACGATCTCGGAAGTACGGCTGCAGAACAACGGCACGGATCTTACCTTCAATTATGATATTAAGCTGCAGGAGGGGGCACTTGTCGTACGGGGCAGCGGAACGGGAGGAACAGGCGGAACAGGTGGAACAGGCGGAACGGAAAGCGGAAAAGGTGACGGTGCCGATCTGAATGCGGGCGGAAATATAGGCTCCGGAATGGTTGCGGAAAACACGGATATCCCCGCGGCACAGGTGTATGCGGAAGAAGACGGAAAAGTTTATCTGCGCCTGATGAGCTTCGGCGATTACAACGGAGCAGGCTGGGAGCAGGCAGCGGCGTATGAAAATACATTGCCAGGCGGCTTCGGAATGAATTACCTGACGGGCATTGCGCTGAAAAATGCGGGATATACAAGTATGGAAATGAAGATCCGACCCAACAGCAACGATTATCTTTTGCCCTATTATCTGGATGCCGCTTTGCTCAATTATGCGGTGCAGGGGAACGACGTCGTTTATACGGGAGACACTTCTTTTGAATACGCAATGTATTATTATTCCTATGACTTTCTTTCAGACGGATGGCTGTCCGCTTCTTTGGGTGCGTATGCGCAGCAGGAAAAACAATACGCTGCCTATGTGAGGCAGAACTATTTATCGGTGCCTGCATCCACGCGCGAGTTTCTCGATTCAGTGATTGCGGAACAGCATCTGGAAGGGGATACGGAGTCGCTGATCGGTTTGGTGGCGGAATATGTCCGAGGTGCGGCTGAGTATGATCTTGCGTATGACAAATCGCTGGACGGCCAGGCCGATATCGTCGTAAGTTTTCTCAGTCAATATAAGTCGGGGATCTGTCAGCATTTTGCAAGTGCGGCGGTCATGTTGTACCGCGCGTTGGGGATCCCTGCGCGCTATACGATCGGTTATGCTGCAGAGTTGTCGGCGTATGAATGGACGGATATTACGGCAGACCTGGCGCACGCATGGGCGGAAGTGTATCTGGACGGCGTCGGATGGATCCGGGTGGAAGTAACGGGAGGGCAGCAAGGCGGCGGTGCGGAGAATTATTTTGATTTGGTGATCCGCCCCGTTACGGAATACAAGAAATACGACGGCGTAACCACTTTTTATCCGTCCGGGCAGCTGCAAGGGCTGAGCGAGCTCACGCAAAGGGGATTTTATTATACGGCGGAAGTTACGGGAAGTCGGAGGGATGCGGGAATTACTCTGACATCTGTCCGATCCTTTTGCCTGTATGACCCGACGGGGAAAGACGTTACGGATACCTATAACATACGTTTTGCGGCGGGGAAATTGCAGGTATATCTGCAGGAGATCACAATAAAGACGCAGGGCGCAACAAAAGTTTACGACGGCATACCGCTTACGCAGAACACGTGCGAAACGGTGGGCGAACTCTTATACGGACATCGGGTGGAAACTCTTATCGCTACGGGCAGCTGTGTGAATGTGGGAAAGGTTCTGAACACATTTACCATACGCATCGTGGATGAGACGGGGAAAGACGTTACGGATGTATATAAGGTCAACCGCGAATGCGGAGAGTTGGAAATACTTCCCCGCCCGATCACGATCATTGCAAACGGCAATCTGAAATTTTTTGACGGAACTCCTTTGCAGGATGCAGGGTATACGATCGAGAACGAAGAGGAAGCGTTGGCGGACGGTCAATCCATAGCGGTCAGAGTGGAAGGTTCACAGACGCAGCCGGGTTGGAGCGAAAATATTGTTGCGGATGTGCTCATCACGGATGAGGCGGGCAACGATGTAACGGGGAACTATCAATTGATACTTGTCAGCGGTATTTTGCAGGTTTTGGCCTGATACGCGACAAAAAATTTTGTGTGCAATACAATGTTACTTTTACTATAAAAAGGAGAGAGGTTTGCTGTACGAAGAATATCGCCGCAAAGTAAAAAAATATGCGGCCGTTCTCAATTTCATAAAGCGTTACCGATTTTTATGGATCGCGATACTGGCATTCATAGCGGCGGCAATCTCTGTCCTTGTCGGGATCCGCGGAATGGTCTATGACGTTGCCGCTTGTCCCGAAACGGTGTGTTACGGAGAAGCGATCAGTTATAAAGCGGACGCAATTTTTGTTGACGTGCATTACGAATTTGCGCGAAACGGGTCGGAAAACTGGTCGGAAGGTTTTCCCGTACGCGTCGGGGAATATCGAGTGCGCGCCAAGGCGGAAGGCCCTTTCGGGATCTGGCGCTACGGGAGAGAATATTCGTTTTCCGTTTTGCCGAAGGAAACAAAAGTGCGCGCGGAAGGTGCAACGGTGGGCTACGGAGATACTCCGAAAGTCTCGGCGGATCTCGCGTATTCGGATACGATTTCCTGTTCCCGTTTTATTTACGGCGATCTGTCGGCACAGGAAACGACCGTCATTCCCGTGCGGGAAGCGGTTCTGGTACAGGATTCGCAAGGTAACGATGTAACGGATTGCTACGATCTTCAGCCTGTGTCGGCAACAATCGGCTTTCAACAGAGAAAGATCACGGTTGCGGTTCAGAACAAAAGCGGCGTCTATGACGGAACGCCCCTGATGTTTGACGGGTATGAGTTGTCCAAAGAAACTCCTTTGGCAGAGGGCGACAGGCTGGTGGCAACATTTAGCGCACAGCGAACGGAAGCCGGTGAGACGGAGAACATCCCGAAGCTTTGTGTCGTCAGGGAAGACAGCGGACTGGATGTAACGGATAATTATGCGATCGAGATCATTCCGGGAAAGCTGACGGTGGAAAAACGTCCGCTGTACATCGAGACGGGCGATGCGGAAAAATTGTATGACGGTGAGCCGCTTGTGTGCGGGGAGTACCGCGTGCAGGACGCGAAGGACGGAAGCGGACTTTTGGAAGGACATACGATCGAAATCGCAGAGCTTTGCGCGGCGGAGAACGCGGGTGATACGCAGAATCTGATACGCTTTGCCGTTTGGGACAAAGAACGTGAGGTAACGGATAATTATTCCGTGTTTTATGATGCGGGCATTTTACATATAGAAGCGCGTCCCGTGTCCGTTACGACGGGCAGCGGTACATGGATGTATGACGGGCTGGAACATACCGACAATCAATTCATTGTAGCGGCCGCAAGCGAAACGGAAGGACTCCTGCAAGGGCATACGGTATCGGTTTCGGTTCCGTATACCGTGCGGTATGCAGGGATCACTGAAAATAAAACGACGATCTGTATTTCGGACGAAAATCAGAAGGACGTTACGCAAAATTACGACATTTCTTATACGTACGGGACATTGGAGATCCTAAAACGGCCCGTCCTTTTGCGCTCGGCGGACAACAGCTGGATCTATGACGGAAAGGCGCATTCTGAAGGCGGCATAAGCGTTTCACCCGACAGCAGGTATTCCCTTGTACAGGGTGATACGGCAAAAACGATTTGCGCAACGCTGGTAACGGAAGCGGGAAATGCAGAAAATATAGTGCAGGTGCGTATCTGCGATGCGAGCGGCAGGGATGTTACGGAAAATTACAGTCTTTCCTATGTGTGGGGCGATCTGGAAATACTGCCCCGACCGATCACTGTAACGGCAGGCAGCGCAGAAAAGATGTACGACGGCACACCGCTTTCTTCCGATGCGTTTACGTTGAGCTGTGAGTACGGGCCCGCGTTCGTGCAAGGACATACGGGAATTGCCGTCAATGCGGGATCGCAGACGGATGTGGGCAGTTCGGAAAATTCCGTGCAGAGTTTTTATGTGCGCGAAGGTGAAAAGGACGTTACGAAAAATTATGCGTTAACGTATGCGACAGGTACGCTTACGGTGGTGCCGCGCCCGATTTTGGTGGAATCGGGCAGTGCGGAAAAAGTGTATGACGCTGCGGCGCTTCTTTGCGGCGATTTTGCGGTGTATTGTGATTACGGGCCTGCGCTTGTCGAAGGTCAGACCATATCCGTGGAAATCGTGGGGGAGCGTACGCATGCGGGAGAATCTTTTAACACCGTTGCGGACGTAAAGATCGCGGACGGCGAAAGAGATGTAACATTCAATTATTCGATATCGGTAAAAACAGGGACGCTGCGCGTTCTGCGCCGCCCTGTTACGGCGGATATTGCTTCGGGTGTCTGGGTTTACGACGGTCAGACGCATTTTATGAATGAATTTGCCGTATCAAAGGAAAGCCCTTACTCATTGATAGAGGGGCATGTTATCCGTACGGTTCCGCTTTCTGTTGCAAAAGATGTCGGGACAGTGGAAAACAAACTTCAATTCAGCGTATATGATGCCGACGGCGCGGATATCAGCGGCGATTACGAGATCAGCCAGAATCCGGGCGTTTTGGAAGTTACGCCTCGCCCGATCGTATTGCAGGTGGAGAGCAGGGAAAAAGTGTATGACGGTACGCCGCTCGTTTCGGAAAACGTTACGGTTTCGTCGGAGTATACGCCTGCCATTGTCGGAGGACATTCCCTGTACTATGAATCGAGCGGATCGCAGACGGACGTCGGTACAAGTCAATGCGGATTGCAAAAAATTATTATTTATAACTCCGACGGCGCTGACAAAACGTTTGATTATTCGGTAACGGTTGTGAAGGGAGACCTTGTTGTTACGCCGCGCTCTGTCCTGTTTACGGCAGCCAGCGAGTCGGTCTATTATAGCGGCACCCCGGTGTATCTGGTGAGTGCAACGGCTCAAAGAGAGAGCGGCGAGGAGGGTTTGCTGTTCTGGCAAACCTATGCGTTGAAAACGGAGGGATCCAGAACGGATGTCGGCAAGGTTGCGAATGTCATAGTGGAGGATTCCGTCCGCATTTTTGAAAACGGTCGGAATATAACATTCAATTATTCGATTTCCTGTGCGGAGGGCGTCATCGAAGTGTTGCCCCGACCCATAAGCGTGGCAACAGCCTCCGCCGAAAAAATGTATGACGGTACGCCTTTGACAAAGCACGCATGTGAAATTATTCCCGAATACGGTTTGTCTTCTGCTTTGGTGAACGGACAAAAGGCGGATATTTTGTATTCCGGTTCGCAGACGGAGATCGGACAGAGTGAAAATACGATCGAGAGAGTGCGCATTTTGGAAAACGGGCGCGACGTTACTTTTAATTATGAGATCCGAGAAAGCTGCGGGATCCTTACCGTGCAGATACCGGAAGGGCAGTTGGAGATCATAACGGGCAGTGCGGAAAAGACATATGACGGTACGCCTCTTACCAATGCGGAGTATACTTTGAAAAATACGCTGCCCGATAGTTATACCGTCGAGGTTTCGTGTGTCGGAGTGCTGACCGATGTCGGTGAGTCGGAAAACAGTATTTCGTATAAGGTAATAAGTTTTGCAGGGGCAGATGTTACGGCCGTGGTGCGGGTATCGTATCAGTTCGGCACATTGAAAGTGAATCCCCGCCCGATCGTGATCGAAACGAACAGTCATTCCTGGCCGTTCGACGGAAGAGTGCACAGCGACAAAGGTCATGAAATTTCGGAGATCAGCAGGTATCCGCTGGCGGAAGGCGAGTATACGCATACGGCAAAAAGCACGTATATCATGGATATCGGGATGAAACAAAATGTGCAGGAAGTGGAGATCTATCGGCAGGACGGCACGGAAACGACGAATAATTATACGATCAGCTATATCAACGGATTGCTGGAAATAACCTGGTCGGATTATGAAGGACAGGGCGGAAATCTGGATACGAGCGGACAGTTCGGCGGCGGCTCGGGCCAAGGCGGCGGAGGCGGCCAAGGGAGCAGTGAAATCGGCGGGGGCGCTATGGCGACGGTCGCTCTGAAGGTAAATTCCCAAGCGGGCGGCATGGTATATTTGCGGCTGATGAGTTTCGGAGATTATACGGGCAGGGATTGGCAGCAGGCGGAAAGCTACGGCGCTTGGCTGGAAAATACCTACAGTATGAACTATCTGCCGGGCATGGCATTGCAGAAGACGGGCGGAAGAGCTTCCGACATTGAGATCGAATTTTTGGGCGGCGATTATGTGCTTCCGTATTATCTGGCAGGCGGGGAATACGATTATGAAATCCAGATGAGCGATGTGCTGTATCAGGGAGATGTCAGCGAGAGCATCCGTTTGCAGTACTATGTTTATGATTATGTCTCGGACGGCAAGCTGGCGGCAAACAGCGGAGCGTATGCGGCGGAAGAAATGGCGTACAGGGCATTTGTGCGGCAGAATTATACTTTTGTGCCTGGATCTACGCGGGCTTATCTGAATACCGTGATCGCAGAGCAAGGCTTTGACAGAAACGACCCCGATATCATAGGGAAAGTGGCGGATTACATCCAAAATGCAGCAACTTACAATCTTAAATTCAACGCTATGCTGAATCGGGAAAGCGACGTGGTGGTCAGCTTTTTGCGGGATTACAGAGAGGGGATCTGCCAGCATTTTGCGAGTGCGGCAGTAATGTTGTACCGAACCCTGGGGATCCCGGCGCGCTATACGATCGGGTATGCGGGAGAAACGGCGGCAGGTACATGGACGGAGATCACCGGCAATAATGCGCATGCGTGGGCAGAGGTTTACATCGACGGATTCGGATGGGTGCAGGTAGAAGTTACGGGCGCAGGACCTGTGTTCGGAGGCGGTTCGGGGGTCGAAGGAAAACCGGGCGAGATATGGATCTGTCCTGCGGATGAGATCAAACAATACGACGGAAGCCCGCTGTACCCGGAGACCGTTGTCGGGTGTGCGGGTGAAAACGCGTATTATTTCCGTGAACTTTTGCAGGACGGCTATACATATACGGCGCAGTTCAGCGGCAGCCGGACGGAGATCGGAACTTCCTTCAGTCAAATTGTGAAATTTGAATTGTATGCGCCGGACGGGAGCCGTGAAACAGGGATACATTTCCGTTACAGTTCGGGAAAACTGAGGGTCGTCAGTGAAATGGTGATCACGGTTCAGCCATACAGTTTGCAGAAATATTATGACGGGACGCCGTTGGCGTACGGGTCTGACGAGTATACCGTCAGCGGTTTGCCGTCGGGATTTCAACTGGATTTGTCGCTGGACGGTATCAGTCTGGTGGATGCTGGCGTTCTGGACGCGTCAGTCATGGAGTCATTGCCGTATACCATTACCGACCAAAGCGGGCGGGACAGGACGGACGAATTTGTCATCCATTACGAAATGGAAAATTCATTGATGGTCAGCCGCCGCAAGATCACGATCCGTACGATGTCTGAAACAAAAATATATGACGGAACGCCGCTTACAAACGGCGGTTATTGGATTTCGAGCGGTACTTTGGCGGATGGGGAGGAGCTTTCCGTAAAGACAAACGGCAGCATTACGGACATCGGAAAAGTTCTCAATAAAGTTTCGGAAGTCTCTGTCTGTAATTCCCGAGGCAAAGACGTTACCAAAAATTATGAAATCCTTGTTTCGGCAGGTGTTTTGGAGATCCTTGCCGATTAACGTTCCGCCTTTTCACCAAGAAAGGGGAAAGACGGGTGTTTGAAAGGGATAAAAAGCAGTACAAAAAGTTTACAGGAAAGACTGCGAGGTCTTGCAAAAATTCCGCAAGACTTCGCAGTCTTAAAAAATTTATTTTACACTTGCTTTTTCAGTTTTTATGTGTTAGAATGCCAGTATATTTGGAGACAGGCCGATCGATTAAAATACCAAATATAAATCAGCGATACTAACTGCATTTCCCAAAGTTTTTTCGGGCGGGTCAAGGAAGGCAGTAAGTCGGGTTGATTTATAATTGTTATTTTGACTTATCAGACCTGCATAAAGGGGAGTATACTGCCCTCAGCAGGCCTTTTTTGTTCTCCAAGTAAATTTTTGACCTTGGAGGTTTTTTATGTCGGATTTGAGCAAAGTTGAGAAAACTATCGGGTATGAATTTAATAATAAGGATCTGTTGCAACAGGCCTATATCAGAAAATCATATTCCGAAGAACATGGCGGACAAAACAACGAAGTTCTGGAATTTATCGGAGATAAGGCATTGGACTTTGCGGTTGTTCGTATCATGATGGAGCAATTTGGTATTATTACGGAAGATAAAGAATGGTCGGAGTTTAAGCTCCGCAATCCGAAACACTTTCAAACGAGATACGGCGAAGGCAAATTCACCGATATCAAACAAGACCTGGTAAAAAAACAAGCCCTGTCAAAGGCGATGGATTCGCTCGGTTTTCAAAAATATCTGATCATGGGCCAAGGAGATACAAAGCAAAACCGGCAAGACAGCATATCCGTTAAGGAAGATTTGTTTGAAGCGATAGTCGGGGCCGTTGCTCTGGATTGCGACTGGGATATGGACACGATAACTCATGTTGTTGAGTCTATGATCGATTTCAAATCATATTTTGAGACCGATCTGGAAAACAATCAGAATTATGTGGGAATGGTACAGGAATGGTTTCAGATAAATAGGGGGCAATTGCCGCATTATCGATATTTGAATGCTGTCGAAACACCTGTCGGTGAACCGTATGCGGGGGTCCATGAAAACGGCAAAGGGTTTCATAAATGCCAATTGATTTTTGAACGGGAATATTTTTACGGGTACGGAATGAATAATGCGGAAGCACGGGAAAAATGTGCCGAATGCTTTTACAGGTGGCTTGAAATGCAGGGAGATGTTATCGATCCGATTTTGGAAGCCGTCGGCGATCCCGATGAAAACCAATCTATAAGGCAACTTAACGAACTGTACCAAAAAAAGTTGATTTCAAAACCTATCTATACATTCAAACAAGGGTATGACGATAATGGGTGTGCGGTTTGGCGTTGCGAATGCCTTGTCGAAGAAAACGGTAGGTCATTCTATAACTATTCAAGCTCTAAAAAGGAAGCACAGCGTATGTCGGCATACGAATCTTTGCTTGATTTAATAGGCATGTACGAAGAAGAATAGCATTTCGGGGCTTGCGGAAGATCCGCAAGCCCTGTTATTTTGTTTCCGATAAACGAAAAATCCGAACCGATCGGTTGAAACCAAAAGGTTCGGATTTTTTTGACTTGGTGAGGCCTATAACGTAAATTGAATTTATAGTTTTTCGCGCCCTACTAAAATATCTAAAGTGATGCCAAGATAATCAGCAAGTTCAATTAGCGACAAAATATGAGGGGCTGCTCCGTTCTTCCAATCTACAAAATGTGATGATTTAATGCGTGTTTCTTTGTTGATTTTGTTTCGCGATATACCTTTGATTTTAAGCAGGTTTGTCAAATGCAAATAAAACGGCGGGCATTCCGTCGGTTGAAAATCCAATATTTTATCTGTGCGACCGACAAGAAACTCAATAGAACAATTAAAATATTCTACTATTTTTATAATTTGATTAAGCCGCATATATTTGGAATTACTCTTCCATCTGCTTACAGTACTGATATTTACCCCGATTGCACTTGCAAAAGTTTTGTTATCAATATTTTTCATTAACAGTAATTCGTTAATTCTTTCACCGATTTTTATTTGTTCTTCCATAACATCACCTAAAATTATTATAGTAGGAATATGCAAAAAATACTTGATTTT
>ERZ1106920.4-NODE-4-length-32616-cov-5.636068_pt1 | contig 32616 bp, 47 predicted proteins | sample MGYA00403655_ERZ1106920 | MGnify/ENA primary metagenome ERZ1106920 (study PRJEB35170, sample SAMEA104062438) | human gut metagenome | biome: human gut; feature: human-associated habitat; material: faeces | place: Denmark | collected 2012-06-26 ... | reverse complement strand
TTTTATAAAGAGGATTCCCCTCCAAAAAAGGCTCGATGGAATTATCCGTCGAGCCCTCTTTTGCGTATATTACGATTGAATGAAAAAGGTGGATGTGAATAATTGACAGAATACTACGCAATGGCTCACTATTTTTTGACAGAAGTAAAATTTTTTGTTATAATAGGAACATGAAAGTTCTGACAAAAGATTGGTATATGGATGATGACCGAGCAAGCATCATCAAATGGATTAAAGCCGATCCACGAGCCGAAAAGTATGATGAGGCGTATTTTCAGGAAGTATATAATCGTTTATTGAGCAAGGAATTGGAGGGGTTCGACTCAAAGCCCGAGGATGAGCCTTCCAAAAAGAAAAGGAAGCTGCTAAAATTATTTAAAAAGCAAAAGGACCAGCATAAAATCATACAACGATTTTTGACAGAATTGGCAGTATATGTATCTACAAGAGAAGAGGACGAGTGCGAGGATGAACGGGAACGGTCAATCAAGCACTTTGAGGGTTCTCACCGCCAACAGATCAGGCTCGTCGAATCGCTCCCTGACAAGATAAAACAAAGAATCGCAGATAAGCGACTCTTTGCGTTGGGCTATGCATCCCAGGAAGTTATTGACTTATTAAGACCGTATTGCGAACAATTGCAATGGGAAACAAACCGTACTTGTTGCGATGTTCGCGTGACGAATATGCTGACGGAAATAGATACAACGGCAGGGAAGGAGATTTGGGAAAAGAATTTAAAATTAAAGCCTAACAAACGTCTGAATCTGAACAGAATGTTTTATTCTAACGAGATAATAGATCAGCATTGGGAGGGGGAGTCGCTATGGATCGGAATTTATGATCGAGCCATAGTAATCAAAAACGCAAAAATATTGCAAGAGGAAGAGCCTATTCTTGGAACGACATGGATCGAGCATGAGACATACAAAACCGACAAGGGGTTTGCATTTCACTTTTTATTTTCAAAATACAGGAAAGGAGAGTTGTTCCCGTTTTATTTCACGGTAGAGGGGAGCGATTGGGAATTAGTCTACTATTGATGCAGGAGAAGGATTTTCTTCTGCTTTTTTTCTGCGAATTCGAGAGTATGGGCAGCACCGCCCCAGGAATGAATGACAAAAGCAATGACAAGGTCTGCCTGTTCAACCATCCACTCGTTGCGTTTTACGATAGCGAGACGATATGGTGCTGTTTCGATAGGCGGGTAAAGGATGTCGTCATAGTGCAGTCGCATATATTCGTTCCGTTCTTTATAGGACGGTGTGATATATGGCGTGACAAAGATTTTCTCATTTTTTACCCCGGAATAGGCAACTCTCGTGGAATCGATGGCTTGCGAGACAAGCGAATCGAACCCTCCATACCCGCCACAATAAAAAGCAAGAGGGAAGTTCTCACTTTGAGCCTTATGAAATAAATCAGCAAGGATAGAGGAAAGTTGTTCGTGAAGAGTGTCCGAATAGCTGTAAATTGTACGATGCCCGCAAAAGGTTACTATCATACCATCGCCCCTTAAATATTATAGCAAAATACGGAGCGAAAGCCAAGTACTACGGATACGCTCCGCATTATTTTTTTGAAATGCACTATACTTATACCAATCTACATCCAAATTTTTGGAAAAGGAGGTTGGTGTAATGACACTCGCAGAAGCGCTCGCCGCTCGGGTAGATGAGTTGTTGGAAGAAAAGAATCTGACACAATACAAGCTGGCGAAGTTGAGCGGGCTTGCCCAAACGACAATCGCCGACATCCGAAAGCAGCGGAATAGAGGGACTAACATCCAAAATATAAATGCAATAGCCCAGGGATTGGAGATGGATTTGATAGAGTTTTTCAATTCTCCCTTGTTCAAAAGAGAAAATATAACCGATTAAAAGAAGTCGCTGTTCATGCGGCTTTTTTGTTTGCAATCAAATAAGGTGTCGTCAAACGGCGACACCTTAATTTTTACCCATAATTTTCTCTTGACACGAACAAATGTTCTGGATATAATATACTCGTAAATGCAACAAAGTGTTGCAGATAGAAAAAGGAGGCAATATGCGCACAAAAGATACGGCTCTGATAGAACAAATAAAAAAGAGTATTGAAAAAGCCTATGAAGAAAACGGACGCTCGCCTTCTGTACGGCAAATCGCCAAAGAGGTCGGATGCAGTTATAGCACGGTATCCCGTTATATAAAAGAGATGGTAGAGCGGGGGATAATTGCACGATTGAGCGGAGAATATGAAACCGAAGTAATCTCGAAAATGAATATTGATACCGTGCCTGTGGCGGTGGTCGGGTCAGTCTCGTGCGGCCCGCTGACTTTTGCGGAGGAGAATATAGAGGAATACATCAAACTTCCGACATCTCTTTTGGGGCAAGGAAAGTTTTTCATTCTCCATGCGAGCGGGCAATCGATGATCGGGGCAGGAATAGAGGACGGCGACCTGGTCGTGGTAAGACAGCAACCGACAGCCGAACCGGGACAAATTGTCGTGGCATTGGTGGAAGACGAGGTAACCTTGAAACGGTTCTATCCCGACCCTGAAAACGGCTGTGTGCGGCTGCACCCGGAGAACAAGAGACTTAAAGATATAATAGTGGACGACTGCCAAATACAGGGCGTGGCGGTTAAGGTGTTGAAAGACCTGTCGTGAGGTAGATATGGCAAAGCAAAGGATATATATGTGCATCGACATGAAGTCGTTTTTCGCGTCGGTCGAGTGTGCGGAACGAGGATTGAATCCGTTTGAAACGAACCTCGTAGTCGCAGACGAAACCAGGGGCGATGGCACAATATGCCTTGCGATCACGCCAAAGATGAAAGCCCTCGGCGTAAAAAACCGTTGCAGGAGATTTGAGATACCGAAGAACATCCGCTACATTGTGGCAAAACCGAGGATGCGGAAATATATCGAGTACGCAGCCGAGATCTACGGCATATACCTGGACTACATGGACAAGCAAGACATCTATGTATACTCCATTGACGAGTCATTTATAGATGCGACAGATTATTTGCAGATATACGGAAAAACGCCGCAGGAGTATGCCAAGATGCTCATCGGGGAGATAGCAAGGAGAACGCATATCCCCGCGACGGCAGGGATCGGAACGAATCTGTATCTTGCAAAAATCGCGCTTGACATCACCGCAAAAAAGAATACGGACAGAATAGGATACCTGGACGAACAACTATTCCAAGAAACGCTTTGGGATCATCAGCCGCTCACGGATTTTTGGGGTATAGCCAGAGGCATCAGCAACCGACTGATGCGCAAGGGAATCTACAACATGAGAGGCATTGCGAATTGCCCCGAGGAGATACTCTACAAGGAATTCGGAATAAATGCCGAACTGCTTATAGACCACGCATGGGGACGTGAAAGTTGCACGATGGCAGACATTAAGAACTATAAAAGCAAGAGCCGTTCGGTGTCGAACTCGCAGATACTGTTCAAAGATTACCCATACGATCAGGCAAAAATCGTAATGGAAGAGATGGTACGTTCGGGTTGTTACGAGTTGATGAAACGTAAGGTAATAACCAATAAGGTCAGTATATTTGTAGGGTATTCAAAGGATGTCCATGCGCCGACAGGCGGTCGGACAAAGATGAACGAAACAACGAACTTGCCGAAAATTATAGTTCCGTATGTGATGCAGCTATTCGAGAAAACAACGGTAAAGGGAGTACCGATACGGCGGCTCGGGATAGGGTTCGATGACGTATGCGACGAAGGATGTGAGGGGTATGACCTTTTCACGAACTGGGAAGATGTCGAACGAGAAAAGCGACTTGCCAGGGCAACATTGGACTTACAGAGGAAATTCGGCAAGAACGCAATCGTAATGGCGTCAGACCTGCAGGAAGGTGCAACGCTGATAGAACGAAATAAATTGATAGGAGGGCATAATGCGGATGAATAGACAAGAGCGAGCAAAACAATTCGCGCCGTTCGATGCCCTGCGAGGATTAAGGGAAGCCCTTGCCGCGAAAGAACGAGAACACGAAAAACAGGAACGCGGAGATGTTTCGGAAGACGTTGCTGCCGAAATCGAGACTGAACTTGTACGGTTGAAACGCGGAGACCGTGTTCGAGCCTTGGTGTATGACAACGGCTACTACATTACGGTGGAGGGGCGGGTAACCAATTATGACTTGATTTTCAAATTCATAACGATAGAGGACGGTAAAATTCCGTTCAGAGACCTGTTCGGATTAAAAATATTATAGAGGAGGATAGAGATGAAGGGACGTAAAGAGGAGAAAAAATTCTGTCCGTACTGTTCCAGCGAAATATATGTGCGGTTAGGATTGCTATACAGCGATTCGTATTGTTGCAACTGTGGAGCGACCGTCAGGACGCGAAAAACGCTGACGGGAAAACAGATATATCTCGCATACCCGAGGACGAATGACGGAACGTATTTGAGAATAGAGTGCAAAGGAGGAAAAAAGAATGTCGACCGAGAAATGTCCGATTTGCGGGAAACTCAATGAAGGGCTGAATCTTGAAGAAACGAAAGGTCAATACGAATGCAGCAACTGTAAGACAATCATACACGTAAAGGGATTCGGAGGCGAATGTGTGGCAATCCCGATAATTGAATGGGAAGACCTGCCCAAGATGGTGGGGAAACTTTGAATTCGAGACCATAAGCCCCGAGTCGGATTCTAATAAAGCGATGCTTGAGCCACTCTTCTTTGACGGTGGAGTTCCCGACCCCGAGTGAAGATGAGAATCGGCGGTTCAAGCGAAAGGGAAAAGGAGGAATACCTTGAATGCAGGAATGGAAACCTATAATCCGACATTGCCGTAACTGCGGAGCAAAGACGGTGGGGTTTAAGAACAAAGACGGAGTAATAAAGGTTCAATGCCCGAAATGCGGTGTGTGTTCGGTCAGTAAAATGATAGACCGTAGGCATGAAAGATGCGATACATATGCGCCGCCGGGAATGGAGAACATCGAAGAAAATAACTGAATAACGTATAACGACGGATATGGTCGCGGCTGAAAAAGCGTCGCACGGTAAATCCAAATCCAGGTCACATACAAGAACTATCGAGGTTATGCCGGAAACGTGAAGCCCCGACAGAAAGATTCCATTGTGGGAGTCTATTCTGTCGGGGCTTTTTTTGTTGCAAAAAAATTTTCGAAAAACTTTTTCAAACCGCCGAAAAACCAAGCGGTTTGACTTTTAGAATACAGCCATCAAAGCAAAGGAGGTGAGAACGTGACAGCAAACGACAGGCGAATGCAAATACTTGAAGTCTTATGCGAGAGACGGCACGAGTCTGTCGGAAATCTTGCATTTGAGTTCGGTGTCGCAAACAGCACGATTCGAAACGACATTCAAATACTGTCATGTTCTTACCCGATTTATACGACGCAGGGGAACGGAGGTGGCGTTCATGTGGTAGATGGCTATCGGATCGGGAAACAGTATTTGACGAAAGAGCAGAAAGACCTGCTTGAAAAAATTGCGACGAGGCTGACGGGTGAGGATTTCAAGACGATGCAGTCAATCCTTAAAAAATTCGGTGAGCCGAGCAGAGGAGAAAAATGAAAGTAAAAGCAGCACGATTGGCGATGATAATGCGCCAGGCAAAAGTGAGTCTCATGCTTCTGGCATGGGAACTCAACATGAAGCAAAGAGACCTTGTGAGAATTGCGACCCAGGGCGCATTCGACTATGAGCAGAGCAAGAGACTGCTCGAAATTTTCGGAGCGGAAGCGATGGCGCAGGTTATCGATTGGGAGGGTATGAATGTACGCAACCCGCTCATCTGACACCATCCGCGTCTATGATGCCTACCTGTATCGAGACGGATTGAAAAACATCCCCGGCAGGTTCTACGATGCGGACGATAAAGCCTGGGTTCTGCCTTACACGGACGAATCCATCCGAACTTTGGAACTGCTCGGGGCAAAACTCGCCGAAGATATCGAACCATCTTCGCACAGCAAAACTCTTGCCCAAAGGTATGCCGCATCCCAGAACCAACCGCGCGTAAAAGCGAAGCTCTATGCCCACCAGGTACGAGCCTACAACTTTGCGCTTGAAATGTTCGACGAAGGTCGCGCAGCGGCAATATTCGCAGACATGGGTACGGGGAAAACGCTCATCACGATAAGCACGGTCGGCACGCTGTACGAACAGGAACGCATACATAAAATGCTCGTCGTCTGCCCGAAATCCATTGTTGGTGTTTGGGAAGAAGAGTTCCGGAAGTTTGCAGACTTCCGGTATGCATTAGCCGTACTGGACGGGACGCTTGAAAAAAAGAGAAACGTATTCGAGTTCATGAACGGTTCGGCGCTTCAGGTGATTGTTGTGAATTACGAGAGTTGTTGGCGACTCGAAAAGGAAGTCGGAAAGTGGAGACCTGACATCATCGTGTGCGATGAATCGAGCAAGATAAAGAACCCGCAGACTGCGCAATCAAAAGCATTGCATCGGCTTGGTCGTGTTTCAAAATACAACATGATCCTTACAGGGACACCGACGACCGGAAGTCCGCTCGATTTTTTCAGTCAGTACAAGTTCCTGGACGAGAGTATTCTTGGAACGAGCTACTATCTTTTCAGGAACAAGTATGCAATCATGGGTGGCTACCAACGTCACCAGGTAATCGGGTATCAGAACCTTGCGGAATTGGTTGAAAAGGTACACGACATAGCGTTCCGAATCCGCATAGAGGATGCAGTAGACCTGCCGCCGTATATCGATGAAGTGCGCAGCATTCGACTGGAAGAACGAGCAAGAGTAATCTATGAAAAACTGAACCGTGATTGCTGTGCCGTACTTGCGGAAGGCGAGGTAACAGCCAGGAACGTATTGACGCAACTTCTGCGGCTTTCCCAATGCACGGGTGGCTATATTCGCAGCGATGAAATGAGCGTGCCGCAAAAGGTGAGCGAGGCGAAACTCGATGCGCTCGAAGACATCGTAGACGGGTGCATGGATGAGGGAAAGAAACTCGTTGTCTTTGCGCGGTTCGTTCCCGAGATCGAGGCGATAGAACGAATGCTGAAAAAGAAAGGAATCGGCTATTCGCTCATTATGGGATGCGTGAAAGATCGAGCCGAGCAGGTGCGTCGTTTCCAGGAAGAAGACGAGGTGCGAGTGTTCGTGGGTCAACTGCAAACGACCGGGATGGGTCTGACATTGACCGCTGCCTCGGTAGCGGTGTATTACTCGCTTGACTTCAGTTATTCCAACTATGAGCAGTCGAGAGCCAGGATCCACCGAATCGGGCAGAAACGGAAATGCTTATACATTCACCTCGTATGCAAAGGCACGGTCGATGAGAAGGTCATGAACGCACTCAAGCATAAAGGCGATATAGCCAAGCTGATGGTGGATGATTGGAGGAGTCTGCTCAATGGGTAAATTCAAAGATTTGACGGGGCAACACTTCGGTCGGCTAACCGCATTGGAGTCGCTCCCATCGCACGGAAAGAACTCCGCCCGGCTGTGGCTGTGCGAATGTGAGTGCGGGAAAGTAGCCATCGTGCGAGGTACAGACCTCACGAACGGACATACATTGTCGTGCGGCTGTTATCGAAAAATGCAGAAAGCGATACAGATATCGGAACTGCGTCTTCATCGGATCTGGTCGAACATGAAACAAAGGTGTTCAAATCCGAAAAAGCGCGACTTCAAATATTACGGCGCAAGGGGGATAACGGTATGTGAGGAATGGCGAAGGGACTTTTGGAACTTTTACCACTGGGCGATGCTGAACGGCTATCGTGACGGATTGACAATCGAGCGAATCGATATCAACGGCAACTATGAGCCGAACAATTGCAAATGGATACACGCATCGGAACAACACAGCAATATGCGGTCAAACAGACACTTTGTAGTGTTCGGGCGCAGGTTCACGTTGGCAGAACTCTGTCGATTATACGGACAGTCTCGCAGTACGGTAGCGGACAGGTTGGCAAAGGGACAGCCACTACTAACGGCATTAAAGAAAAACGGGAGGTATAAATTGGACAACAGACTTTTGGAACTGTCGGACAGACTCAAAGAGCTGCGCGACAAAAAGGCAGACCTCGAGTACGAGGCGAAACAGGTGAACGGGGAGATAGAGAACATCACCACCGAAATGATAGGGCTCATGACAACGGACGAGTTGACGAGTTTCAATCGAAACGGTGTGACGTTCTCGCTCGTAACGCAAGAATACCCCGCGCCCGAACCTGAACGCAAGCCCGAACTTTGGGCAGCAATGAAAGAGCAGGGATTTGAGCATTTATTCTCAATCAATGCACAGACCTTGCAAGCGACGGTCAAGGAATTGATCGCCGAAAACGACGGAGTTCTGCCGATGTGGTTGGACGGACTCGTCAAGATTGCGGAGAAGAATTCCATTCGCTTGACAAGAGGGAAAACAAAATAAAAAAAGAGCAAACCAATGGCTTGCTCTCAACGACAATGCTGTACGTACACTTCAAAAACCAGCGTACGGGAAGTGACATGAGTGCGGAGAAGAGTTCTCCCATTTGCACCACCTCCTTTAATTTGTCGTTAAATTAATTATACCACAAAATTATATAAAAGTAAAGGAGATAAAGAACATGGCAAACGAAATTGCGAAGAAAGAAACCAACGAACTGACCTACAACGATGGCGTTGACCTGGCGAGTCTTTTCGCCGAAGAGATGGACGGGCTGACCCCGACGTTCGAGCGCATCAAGATTCCTGCGGGCGGGGGAATTTCGTTCGAAGTACCCGGCGACGATCCCGAGAACCCCGACAGCGTCAAAGAGTTCAAAGCGGTGATTTTGTACCATCATCCCATCAACTGCTACTACAAGGAAGAATATACGGGCGGCAACAATCCTCCTGACTGCGGGTCGATGGACGGTCATGTCGGAATCGAAGCTGAAAGCGGGGAGATCAAGAACTGCGCTGATTGTCCTTTCAATAAATTCGGCAGCGGCAAGAACGGAGCAAAGGCTTGCAAACAGAAACGCCGCATTTACCTTCTGCGCGAAGGCGAGTCGCTTCCGACGTTGCTCTCGCTTCCGACGGGCTCGCTTGCAGGGTTTTCGAGATATATCATGAACCTTCTCGGTAAAGGTAAAAAGAGCAATGCGGTCGTGACGAAGTTCTCGCTCAAGAAAGCCCAGAACAGCGGCGGCATCAATTACAGTCAGGCGGTATTCGCCGTTGACCGCAATCTCTCGCCCGAGGAACAGGAAAACGTGGGTCGCATGACCGAACAGGTCAAGTCGCTTGCAACCAGGGTCATCGCACTGGACGAGGAATAAGCCGAGACGAGGTACGGGCGGTGGTATGAACCGCCGCCCAAGACCTTAAAGGTGAGATATGAAACGACAAAAAATCGTGTATGTCTGTTCGCCGCTGCGCGGTGACCTGAAAGGAAACATTGCCAAGGCGAACTATTATTGCCGTGTCGCTTACGAACGAGGCTACATCCCGATTGCTCCGCATACCATATTCACTCAATTCCTGGATGACGAGAACCAGGAGGAAAGAAAGAACGGAATGGAGATGGGTTTGAAACTGGTTGAGCGATGCGACGAATTATGGGCATTCGGCCCGACCATCAGCGATGGTATGAAACGAGAAATAGAACACGCCCGAAGAAAGGGGATACCCATTCGGTATCTGTCGGAGGGGTTGGAGGAAGAATGACGGACATTTTCGAAACGGTAAAAAGCCAAGTCAAGATAGCCGATGTGGTAGAGCAGTTCGGGGTAAAACTGAATAGCAGGGATAAAGGGCTTTGTCCGTTTCACCGCGAAAAGACCGCATCATTTTCCGTCGACAGAAACACAAACATATTCACCTGCTTTGGTTGCGGCGAGACAGGCGACGTCATTACGTTCGTGTCAAAGATAAAGGACATCGAGCCTTATGAAGCAGCCAAACTGCTTGCGGAAATGTACCGAATAGATATATCGGACAGTAAGCCGCAGAAACCGAGCATCAAAAAATATTTGCAAGCCTGTATGAAAGATGCTGACAAAACGGACTACTTCGCAAAAAGGGGACTGACTTCGGATACGGTCAAAAAATTCTGTTTGGGATATGACGTTCACCGGAATGCGGTAGTAATTCCGTACTCATCCGAACTTACATACTACCAGACCAGGAGCATAGCCGATAAAAAGTTTTTCAAGCCACCGACCGAGGATGCGGGCGCAGAGCCATTGTTCAACCGCAAAGCACTCTGGGCATCGGAAAAAGAACCCGTCTTCGTAGTTGAAAGCCCAATCTGCGCCTTGTCGGTGATGCAAAGCGGCGGCTTGGCGGTCTCGCTATGCGGGGTGGGTGGAGCAAGCAAACTCATCAAGGATTGCAAGATAAAGAAACCGACCAGTCCGTTGGTGCTGTGCCTTGACAATGATGAACCAGGCAACAAAGCATCGGCGCAGCTCGCCGCTGACCTCATGGAAATGGGGGTTCGGTATGTAGTTTTTAATATCGCAGGAACGTGCAAAGATCCGAACGAACTGCTGATGCAAGACGCGACAAAACTCAAAGAGGGGATTGCCGCAGCCAAGCGAGAAGTAAAAAAGAAGTATAAGCGCGGAGTAGCGAGCATCTCGGCAAGCGATTTGCAGACAGCGGTCATCACACCGCCGGAGTGGTTGATACCGGAAGTCTTACCGCAAGGTCTTGCTATTCTGTGTGCTTCGTCCAAGGTCGGAAAAAGTTGGATGGCGATGCAGATGTGCGTTGCAATAAGCCAGGGGAAGCCATTCCTGGACTATGCGACAAACACATCAGGATGTCTGTACCTCGCACTTGAGGACGGAGTCTTCCGACTGAAAGATCGATTGAATAAGGTACTGCATGGCGGGCAAGCCCCGGGGAATTTTTATTTATCCGTAAAAGCGGGCGGCCTAGACGGAGGACTCATCAAGCAGCTCAACGAGGAACTGGATGAACACCCTGACATTAAACTCATCATCATCGATACTTTGCAAAAAGTTCGAGGGTCTGCAAAAAAGAACGAACTCGCCTACGCAACGGACTACCGAGAACTCGGCGGGCTGAAAGAGTATGCGGACCAAAAACGCATCTGCATCTTCCTCATCCATCACCTGCGCAAGATGGCAGACGAGAACGACGTGTTCAACATGATTTCCGGGTCGAACGGTATCATGGGCGTGTGCGACACGATATTCATCATCTACAAGAAAAAACGCCAGGACGAGAATGCCATGATGTTCATGACGGGACGAGACATTCGGCAGAAGGATATCGTGGTGCATTTCGATGAATCAGAGTACAGGTGGGACATGGTCGGATCGGCAGAGGACGAGGAAAGGAAGCGCAAAAAGAGGGAGTATGACAATAACCCGATCGTAAGGACTATGAAAGAACTCGTGAATAAGCCGCCGTTTGTATGGAAAGGAACGGCGACCGACATGATGAAATCGGTGTTCGATGTAACAGGTGAAACCTTTGCGGGGTCATCGGCAACACTCGGGAAAGCAATAGCGGAAATTGAAACGCAGCTCTACTATGACGGTATCCAACATACAACCAAGCGCAGCGGAGCAAACAGGATGCATTATTTTACTAAACGACAGGATTATAGACCGTACAGGCAAGGGTATATGTTCGACAATAACGAAGACGAATAGTCCAAAATCCATATCGGTGTTCGGGAATTCTCGAATTTCCCTCCACGGGGGCAAAACATCTGTAAATTCCCTCACGAGGTCGAAAATTCCTTAAAATAAACTCTTGGCAGGGAAAACCCTCAAAATTGGGCTATTTCATGCAAAAAATAGGCAGTTTTCAACGGTTTTCGAGGGTTTTTGCAGTCAAATTCTCTGACGCAGAACAAGGATTTCTGTAAAAATTCTCTCGACAGCCGAAAAAACTCCAAAAAAACTCTGGGCAGAGAGCCTCCATATTTTTGGAGTATAAGAGCCGAAACGGAGGGCATATTTCGGGAATTTTGAGGGTATTTTCGATGGTTTTGGCGGGTTTTTGCTCTGTTTTCTATATCGGGCAAGCGAAAATCTCCAAAAAAACTCTCGAAGCCCGGAAAATCTGTAAATTCCATATCGAAGACCGATTTTCCTCAAAAATTCATATCCGAAAGCAGCCCTCTCCGGGAAAAGAAAAAAGGAACGCGCACTCGTGTGTTTAGGAGCAATGCTATGAGCGTATATACAGCAAGAAACGGCGATTTTGTTGAACATTTTTGCCCGGATGTATCCGGTCTATCCGGCAAGTTCTGCGACGCTTTGTCTGCCGGTTTGTCGTCGTTTTGCTGCCGGATTTGCTGCCAGTCTTGTCGAATTTTTGGACTGGTTGTGCTGAACTATCTCTGGACGAGTTCATCGGAAAAAGCGCAGTTTATCCCTGTTTTGCGGGGTTTTGAGCCTAAAATCGCGGTTTTTCGATGGTTCTGTGCTGTTTGCCTAAACGACTATCGACGAGATATATCGGCAGTTTTGGCTGTGTTTGTCCCGAGTTTTGGTGAGCGTTTGTCCCGAGTTTTGGTCGGATTTGTGGCTGTTTTGTCTCGACGTTTGCGGCGGTTTTGTGTTCGTCTTTCGCGGATGTTGTATGCGTATTTCGCAGCATCTTGTCAAACGATATCGAGCGCAGGGTAAAGGATTTTGAGCAAAAAACATAGAAACATACCGTCACTCCTGTCACAACCGTCACTACCGACACTATCCGTCACTTGCCGTCACAGGAAACATCGTCAAAACGAGCCAAAAACATAAAAACAAACAGAGAGATTACTGTCATCCTGGTAAAGAAGTATAAATGACAGGAGTGACGGGAGTGACAGGAGATTTATAGAAGATGAAAGAAAGCGAATTGATAAGGAAAATCAGCGACTACCTCAAGAGCGTTCCGGACTTGTTTTTCTGGAAAGAACACGGCGGGATGTACGGCACGGCAGGGATCCCCGATATTATAATCTGCTATCGCGGAAGGTTTATCGGACTGGAATGCAAAGTAGGAAAAAACAAACCGACCGTCCTGCAATCCCTGACCATTCGGCGAATACTTCAGGCGGGAGGATATGCAATGATCGTGAGGACGGTCGAGGAAGTAAAACAGCTGATATCAGCCTTTGAGCAGGAGTAACAATGCGAACCACGGAAAGAACTATTCACAAAGTATCGGTTACGGAAGAAGCCGTTTTCGATTACAAGGAATTGACGGGTGTAGTCCCGCCATTCCGAGACATCAAAAAAGAAGTAGAGACCTATCTTCAATACATAGCCGATCGCACACGTGGATACTATTTCCGGGTGAAATATTACGACGAGGGGATTGACCGAATGCTGATGCTGTTCCTATACAAGGGCGAGCGGTTCGGTCCGATGCAGGTCTGGAAAATAGCGGGCGTATGTTTTGCAGAGGACTGGACGGAGGAACTCGAAGAAAACGGTCAGATTCGGTTCTGGCTGAAAACCAAAATATCAGACTTTGAGGACAAAACCGATTGGGTCGTAAGATACAGGGTGTGGCAGGAAGAACAGGAAAAAGCACGGGAGGATTACAATGACAACACATGAAATCAAGGACTACTTGGAAAACTATACAACAAAAAAGACGATAGCGGAATACAAGGCGCAAAACGGTCGGGCGAGCGACCGTGACGTCGTATGCATCCGTGCAATAGAGAACTGTATCGAAATACTGCCAGACGGGATGGGTGACCTGTTGAGAATGCATTATATGGAAAAAAAGTCATTGCGCAAGATAGCGAGTGAGCATTACTTTTGCAAAGACACGATAGCAAAGCGTTGCGCCGAGGCGATTGACCTGATGGGAGAGTGCCTTGCGAGCATTTGAAAGAACAGACAAGTGCAGACAGTTTTCAGCCAAAATGGAAGAAAACCTGCGTATAATATGAGTAGGTGAAATCCTCCGAAGGGGAAGGGAGCGACCCGAGCGGCGTGAAGCCGGGAGAGAAAAATGAGAAAAGGGGGAAACGCTCCCTTCCCTATGTGTTTAGAGGAAATAAAAATGCCGAGAAAACCGAAACGACCATGCAGCTACCCCGGCTGTCCAAAACTGGTGGACGGGCAGTACTGCGAGGAACATAAAAAATTAACGGATGCCCAATACAATAAATACGGACGAGACGACTTCACAAAGAGTTTTTACAAGACGAAGGAATGGCTGTTCGTTCGAAAGCGGCAGCTGACGGAGCATCCGTTTTGTGAGGAATGCCTGAAACAGGGCAAGAGAACCAAGGCGACGATGGTGGATCACATTCAGCCCATCAAGCAAGGCGGTCAACCTTTCGCGCCGTCCAATCTGCAGTCCCTGTGCTGGAGTTGCCACTCGACCAAGTCGGCGAGAGAAGGCAGTCGGTGGGGCAAGCCGACCCGCAAAGACTAACTCGGGCAACGGGGGCAGGGGGTGTCAAATCTCTGGGCTTTCCGCCCCTAACAGCGGGGCCGCACTCTCGCGCGAGAAATCGCAATATCAAAAATCAAAGATAAAATTCAATCCAGGGGGAAACCCCACTAAAGTGGGAGCGGGCGAAAAGCCCGCTTTTTGATTTCCCGGGAAATCAAAACAATCAATCAAATCAAAAAATCAAAGGGAGGGGGAGTATGCCGAGCGGAGGAAGAAGACCAGGTGCAGGGCGACCGAGAAAAGCCGCCGCCCAAAAGATACTGGACGGCAACCCCGGCAAGCGACCCATCGAGGTATTGAACTTCGATACAGGCGGGTTGGAACTGCCGAGCGACCCGCCGTCCTATCTTTCGGAAAAAGCAAAAGAGATATACCGCACGGTATATGCCTGGCTGAAAAGTATAGGCTGTACAAACGGCATACTTCCGTACAACCTGGAAGAATATGCCTTCTGCAAAGCCAGATGGATAGAGTGCGAGGAAATGAACACCAAGCACGGTCTGCTCGTGAAAGACCCGAGCGGGAAGGCAATGCCGTCGCCGTTTGTTGCAATGGCGCAGCAGTACCTGAAACAAACAAACGAGGTATGGAGCAAGATATACCTTGTCGTTCGGGAGAGTAAACTCTCCAAGTGGGATGAGAATAACCCGAACGACGATATCATGGAAAAACTATTGGGAGGTAAGCCGTGATGGAATATACGCAAGAAAACCCGTTGCGACTTATAGAGTTGTTTGCGGGGATAGGCTCGCAGACACAAGCCCTGAAAAACATCGGTGTCCCGCACAAAGTTGTTGCAATCTCCGAGATAGACAAAAACGCTTTGACGAGTTATAAGGCTTTGCACGGGGAAACGCTGAACCTTGGGGACATTCGTCGAATCGAAGAACTCCCCGAAGCAGACTTCTGGACATACTCATTCCCGTGCCAGGACATATCCGTTGCTGGACACGGCGCGGGCATAAAAGAGGGTACGCGGAGCGGATTGCTTCTGGAAGTTGAAAGACTTTTGAGAAAAGCGGCAGAACAGGGGAAGTTGCCGAAATACCTGCTATTGGAAAACGTAAAGAATCTTGTGAGCAAGAAATTCAAAGCCGACTTTGAAAGTTGGCTTTCTTTTTTGTCTTCGCTCGGTTATACGAACTATTGGCAGGTACTTAATGCGAAAGATTACGGCATCCCGCAGCACAGAGAAAGGGTCTTTTGCGTATCTGTGCGCGGTGAACACGATGAGTTCAAATTCCCTGAAAAGAGGGAATTGAAACTTCGGCTCAAAGATATGATCGATGAACACGTCGATGAGAGATACTATCTCAAAGAAAGCACAATTCGCAGTATTGTGACATCCAAGTTCAATTCCCGACGAGACTCGATCCGCCGCCCGAGCGACTACGCCTACTGCTTGCGAGCGCGTGACTGTTACGAACCGCAATGTGTTCAGGTTGGAGAAGTGGTCGGCGAGAAGTGGGATAAGATGCATGACATCAGCCGCAGGGTGTATGAACCCGAGGGTTTATCGCCGACAGTCCATTGCGCGGGTGGCGGGAACACTGAACTAAAAATAGCGGAAAACTTCAACGAATCCAACCATGAACCGATAATTGTGGCAATGCGCGGGCGAAACCCCGACAACCCCTCCGACAGAACGCCTGGAATTCCGCTCCAACAGCGATTTGAGGCAAATGAAAAAGGGCTTTGTAATGCGCTGACGAGCGTGCAGAAAGACAATCTTGTCATGGAGAGTGACTATGTCGCCAGGAAATATGGCGAGTTCATCGAAGAGAATGGATACATTCCCGAGATGTTCGTAGCCTACAATAAGCAAGAGCTGCATGATGTTGCCCCGACGCTGACAGGACAATGCTCCTGTCCCTCGGGAAGCTCTGCGGTACTGAAACTCGAAAATCCGATAAAGGTTAAAGTTGCAACCAAACAAGGATACGAGGAGGCGACTGCGGGCGACTATGTCAACATCACGTTTCCGAGTTCGAAAACAAAGCGCGGCAGAGTCGGCAAAGGGGTCGCGCAAACCCTGACCTGCGGGGACGGCAATGCGGTCATTACGGAGAATGTACGGATCCGCAAACTGACCCCGAGAGAGTGTCTGCGATTGATGGGTTGGAAAGATGACCAAATCGATAAAATCGCCGCCGCCCGGGTGAGTTCGACACAACAGTATCGGCAAGCGGGCAACGGCATCGTAGTGCAAGTCTTGGAGGCAATCTTCAAGGCTTTATTTTTTGGTGAAGCATGAAACTGATAAACGGCGATTGTATAGAGGAACTGCAACACTTTCCCGATAACTCCGTAGATATGGTGTTGAGTGACTTGCCATACGGAACAACCAGAAACGGTTGGGATAGGACAATCCGACTCGACAAATTATGGGAACAGTTACGGCGCATTTGCAAAGACAACGCGGCGATTGTGCTGTTCGCGCAAGCACCGTTCGATAAGGAATTGGCGTTGAGTAATCCCAAAGAATTCCGCTACGAATGGGTATGGGTGAAACCTCAAGGAACAGGTCATCTGAATGCAAAAAAGATGCCATTGAAAAGACACGAACTCATCCTGGTGTTTTATCGGAAACCGCCCAAATACCGCCCGCAATTCACTATCGGAAAGCCATACGTTTGCCGCAGCGGGAGAGGAAGTAAAAACTACGACAGGCAGATATCGGTTCAAACGGTCAATGACGGATACCGATATCCTACGAGCGTACTTCAGTTCAACACCGAAAAGGGATATCATCCCACGCAAAAGCCTGTTGCGCTCTGCGAGTATCTGATAAAGACGTATTCGGACGAGGGTGATTTAGTTCTCGATTGCTGTATGGGGAGCGGGACAACGGGGGTCGCTTGTGTAAATCTGAATCGTGATTTTATAGGGATTGAGAGAGAGGAGACCTATTATAGCATAGCAAAGAGCAGGATCATACGATGACAGGAAAACCAGACTACATCGCAAGTATAAGTTACGGCAAGGACAGCCTTGCAATGCTCGAAGTTATCAAACGGAACGGGTTGCCGTTGGACCGTATCATCACCGTTGATATTATGGCGACAGCGGATATACCCGCAGATCTCCCGCCGATGCTCGAATTCAAAGCAAAAGCGGATGCAATCATAAAGGGAAAATACGGGATTACGGTCGAACACATCACCGCCCCCAAGAGTTATGAAGAATACTTTTACTATACCTGTAACGGCAAGAAGAGCAGGAATGTGGGAAAGATATATGGCTTCCCGTTGCAAAAAGGGAACTGGTGCAATTCAAGATTAAAGGTCGACGTGCTTGACCAAGTCCAAAGAGGCGCAATCACATATATCGGCATAGCGGCCGACGAACCAGCTCGCTTTCATACCATTTCCGAAACAAAACGAGCGCCGCTTGTGGAATACGGATGGACAGAGGCGATGTGCCGCAAATGGTGTGCGGAAAACGACTTATTGAGTCCGCTCTATACGACATCGTTGAGGGGCGGGTGTTGGTTTTGCCATAACCAGAGAATCAATCAACTCCGCCGATTGCGGAAGAATTACCCCGAACTGTGGGCATTGCTTTTGAAGTGGGATAAGGACAGCCCTGTAACATTCAAGGCTAACGGACAGACCATCCATGATTTTGACAGGCGTTTTCAAATGGAAGAACAGGCGAAAGTGCCGATAGATAAAACCTTTAGGTGGGAAATGATATTGGAGGATAACATCATGACAAAAAGAGTCTATACTGCGGAATCGGTAACGAGCGGACATCCCGATAAACTGGCAGACCTTATTGCGGACAGCATTCTGGACGAATGCCTGGAACAGGATCCCGACAGCCGTGTAGCGGTAGAGGTTATGCTGGCGCACAACAAATGCTTTGTCAGCGGCGAGATAACGACCAACGCAAAGGTTGACTATGAATATGTCGCAAAGACGGTAATTGCACAGGTGGGATACAATCCGAACAACCTGGAATTCGAAGTGCGGATTCACGAACAGAGCCCTGATATTGCAGGTGCAGTCAATCGTGCCGAACAGGGCGCGGGAGACCAAGGTATCGTGTACGGATATGCGACAGACGAGACGATGAACAATATGCCGCTCCCGGCAGAACTTGCGCATCGTCTGACGTACAGGCTGGAAGAATGCCGACGAAACGGTTTCATCAAAGGATTACTCCCTGACGGAAAAAGCCAAGTGACGGTGCAGTTCAACGGAGATCGATTCGATAAAATCCTGTCCGTGCTTGTATCCGCGCAGCACGAAGAGTGGAAAGAACTCGGAGAACTTAAATCAGAAATCAAGGCGAAGGTAATCGGATATGTGTTCGCGGAATACGACATGAGCGATGTTGAGATACTGGTCAACCCCTCGGGACGATTTGTCCTCGGCGGGTATGAGGCAGACACAGGTCTTACAGGCAGAAAACTCATGGTTGATACATACGGCGGGATCGGCCACCACGGCGGCGGGGCTATGAGCGGAAAAGATGCGAGCAAGGTAGACAGGAGCGGGGCGTATCTTGCACGATACATTGCCAAGAACATTGTTGCAGCGGGACTTGCCGAAAAGTGCGAAGTCGCGCTCTCTTATGCGATAGGTCTTCCGACCCCGACAAGCATTGATATCAATACATTTTTCACAGGGGCAGTCAATGAACGTCTTATAGAACGAGCCGTCTCAAAGGTGTTTGACCTGCGCGTGGGAACAGTCATCGAACATCTCGGGCTGAAAAAGCCCGTGTTTGCGGGAACAGCGGTAGGCGGGCATTTCGGAAAGGAAGAATTTGCCTGGGAAAATACAGATAAAGTACAGGAGTTGAAGAATGCAGTCATGTCGTGATGCACTTGTCTGCGACAATATTCGACTCGTGTATTTCATTTTCGGGCGACTTAAAATAGAAATGTTCGCGCCCGCTGAAAAAGAGGATATATTGTCATCCGGCGTCTTGGGCTTGGTAAAAGCGGCGAACACTTTTGACGAAAAGCGCGGGGTAAAATTTTCGACCTATGCTGCCATGTGTATTCGAAACGAAATATTCATGTACTTGCGAAAGACAAACCGTTATTATACCAGGGAAGTGTCGTTGGAAGAACCTGTAACGATGGATGACAACGGAGCAACGCTGACCATAGCCGACACCCTGGTCGCAAATGAAAACCCGCAGGACGAGTGTCTTGCGGGTATTTCGATCGAAGAATTTATGCACGGACTGCCAAGCAAAGACAAGCAGATCCTGCGAATGCGTGCGAGTGGTTATAAACAAAAGGAGATAGCGTCTGCGACAGGATATTCGCAAGCGCATATAGCCAGACGGCTCAAAGGCATCAAAGCCAGATGGCGCATATGGAATTCTAATTCTCTCGCCCGAGAATGAACTCAACGGAAGTTTCAAGATAGTCCGCCAAAGTAATGATATTTTCGAGAGTAGGAGCCGAGCGATTGAATTTCCAGTTATAGAGCGTACTCTCGGAAATAGAGGTGTCCTTTGCGACCCTGTACTTTGTCTTTCCGTAAAAAGAAAGCACATATTCGATCCTTTCAGAGAAAGGCGGCATAGGTAGCGGAACGAAGGACGCACCTGTGTCAGTTCTGCCCAGGAGAAAGTCAATGGAACAATGAAAGTAAGCGGACATCCGCAGCGCCATCGTTAGGTCGGGATAGCGAGTTCCGTTCATGTACCGAGAGATCATTTTCCTGCCGACCCCCAGTTCTTTTGCGAGATTGGCAGGCTTCATTTCGTGGTCGATAAGCAGCTCCGAGAGCCTTTCGACAAAATGTTGTAAATTACTCATAATTACGACAAAACCTCTGAAAATATTATCCCTAATCTCGGACACAAATAGTTGATTGTGTCCGCGATTACGGTTATAATGTAAGTACATAGTGAGCGCGCTACTATGATTAATCAACGGAGGTGTCTATATGACAAAAAATTCACTTGTACAGGAAGACCTGTACGACACGGAATGGATGAACGAAGAAGGAGAAATGCGAGACAGTGTAATGAACTCGCAGGAATTGGCTGCAGGGCTGTTGTTCTTGCTGAAAGAGTATTACATAGGGTCGTTCCGCATGGATGGGAACGAAGTAGTCGTAGCATTCAACAACGGACAGCGGTTCACCGTTACCGTGGAGCAGAGCGCGTAAGACAAAACCGATTAAAGTATCGGCAAAAAATACAAAAGACAACCATTTAAAGTACATAAAGCGAAAAAGACCGCCGAACATCGGCGGTCTTGGCTGTTATTAACGGTTTTAACTGGACAAAAGAAAGAAAGCACGGTATTGTTCTGGCTACGGAGGTAGTTCAGAAATGAAAAAGGGAACGGTGGAGTTTCACAGCCAAGGTCCGACGGGTAATATCTATTATATCATCGGCGCAGTGCAAACCATAATGCGAAAACAGAGAAGAATTGATGAGTATAACAAGATGTGGGAATCCATTCAAAACGCAAAAGGGTATACTGAGGCATTAAATATCATTTCAAAACACGTAAATTTGGTTGATTTAGACGGCAAATACGAACTCTGAAAAATAAAAATATTTGCTGAAAAAAGTGTGTTTTTCGGCGCGATTTCGCTGGGCTCTTTCGATTTTTTACGGTATTGTTTGATTGCAAAACGGGACAAGGAAATCCCGTAAGCAAAGGAGACACGTAAAAATGAAAGAGCAGAAGTTCGGAGTCGAAATCGAACTCACAGGCATCACCAGGTCGAGAGCCGCAGACGTCATCGGAAATTACTTCGGAACGGCGAAAGAGTACGAGGGAGGCGTATACGATGCCTACTCGGTCAAAGACAGGGAAGGCAGGGTATGGAAGATAATGCGCGATTCAAGCATCGATGCGAGAACCAAAGATGGTGAGATAGCGAGCGAAGCCTATAAGACAGAGGTGGTGACACCTGTGTGCAGGTATGAAGACATCGCAGATATCCAAGAGGTTCTGCGCCAACTTCGCCACAAGGGTGCAATCGCAAATGCAAGCTGCGGAATACACATCCATGTGGATGCGAGCAAACAAACGGCGCAAAGCCTCAGAAACCTGGTCAACATCATGGTGAGCAAAGAAGACCTGCTGTTCAAAGCCCTCGGGGTAACAGACAGCCGAGCGGACAGATGGTGCAAAAAAGCCGAATCGAGATTCGTAACGGATATAAACAGGTTCAAGCCCAAGACGAGAGATGCGATAGCAAGGCTATGGTACAACGAAACATCGAGACGCTCTCATAGCCACTATGATAGTAGCAGATACCATGCGCTCAACCTGCACAGCCTGTGGCAAGGTAAGGGAATCGAGTTCAGATGCTTCAACGGAACGACCCATGCGGGCAAATTAAAGACCTACATCCAAATCTGCCTGGCGATATGCAATCAAGCTATGACACAGCGGACAGCAAATGTAAAGAAAACGGAGACCACGAATGAAAAGTACACCTTCAGAACCTGGCTCCTGCGCATGGGAATGATAGGCGAAGAGTTCGACACGGCAAGAAAGTTCTTGCTCGAAAACTTAAGCGGAGACATCGCGTTCAGAAACGGAAGACCGAACAGGGTAGCGGCATAAGCCGCCGCCCTGCGGGATAAACACATTCGGAGGATAGCACAATGAAAACCAAATTATATGTTGCATACGGAAGCAACCTAAACACGGCGCAGATGGCAAACAGATGCCCGACGGCGACCGTGTACGGAAAAGGGTACATCGATGATTATGAACTCATATTCAGGCGGGTCGCAACCATCGATAAGAAAGAAAAATCGAGAGTACCTGTAGGCGTATGGAAAATACAGCCGAGAGACGAAATGGCACTCGACAGGTATGAAGGATACCCGCATCTGTATCGGAAAGAAACGATAACGGTGAACATGGGCAAAGAACAGGTCGAGGCAATGGTCTATATCATGAACGAAACCCAGGGCAGATATGCCTTGCCGCATAAGACCTACTATGATACAATCGATGTCGGGTACAAAGACATAGGACTCGACACAAGATATCTCCAAAACGCAGTCGTGCGGACAGCGGAAAAGATGGAGGGAAAAGAATAAAACAAATTATACGTGTCTCGGGAGAGGAGGATGCTACGGCGTTCTCCTCTCCGTCATTTATAGGGAGGAGGGGAAATGCCATACAATGAACGGCTCGCAGAGCGAGCGGCGGCATTTATCCGCTCACTCAAGCATACAAAGGGAACATGGCACGGAAAGAACTTTGACCTGTTGCCGTGGCAAGACAAGATTGTGAGGGACGTTTTCGGCACAGTTAAGGAAAACGGATACAGGCAATATAATACCGCCTATGTTGAAATCCCCAAAAAACAGGGCAAATCCGAACTCGCCGCAGCCATAGCCTTGTACTTATTGGCGGGCGATGGAGAATGGGGAGCAGAAGTGTACGGCTGTGCAGCCGACAGACAGCAAGCCTCGATCGTGTTCGATGTGGCTTGTCAGATGGTAGAGCAATGCCCTGCGCTGAAAAAGAGGATAAAGCCGATCATGTCTCAAAAGAGATTGGTCTATACGCCCTTAAACAGTTTCTATCAGGTGCTTTCGGCAGAGAGTTACACCAAACACGGGCTGAACGTCCACGGCGTTGTGTTCGACGAACTGCACGCGCAACCGAACAGAGCATTGTATGATGTCATGACTCACGGCTCGGGCGATGCGCGAAAACAGCCGCTTTTCTTTTTGATAACAACTGCGGGTACAGACCGCAACTCGATATGTTGGGAGGTACACCAGAAAGCAAAAGGCCTGCTTGAAGGCAGAAAAACGGATCCCTCGTTTTATCCCGTTATATACGGCGCGGATGACGAAGACGATTGGGGGGACGAGCGGACATGGTATAAAGCGAATCCGTCGCTTGGGGTTACCGTGGACATAGATAAATTGAGAACGGCATACACCTCGGCAAAAGAGAATCCTGCCGAGGAAAATCTGTTTCGTCAATTGCGACTCAACCAATGGGTCAAACAATCCGTTCGATGGATGCCGATGGATAAATGGGACGAATGCGACTTTGCGGTCGATGCTGAAAAGCTGAAAGGTCGGGAATGCTATGGCGGTCTCGACCTGTCGTCGAGTACAGACATAACGGCGTTTGTGTTGGTATTCCCGCCATTGGACGAAGACGACAAGTATGTTGTTCTGCCGTTCTTTTGGATACCAGAGGAGACAATCGAATTGCGAGTGCGACGCGACCATGTGCCATACGATGTGTGGCAAGCAAAAGGCGCAGTCTTATCTACTGAAGGAAACGTAATCCATTACGGATATATCGAAAACTTTATAGAGGAACTCGGAACGAAGTACAACATCAAAGAGATAGCCTTTGACCGATGGGGTGCGGTGCAGATGACCCAGAACCTCGAAGGAATGGGTTTCACGGTCGTGCCTTTCGGACAAGGTTTCAAAGAAATGAGCCCGCCCACCAAGGAACTTATGAAACTTGTTCTGGAAAAGCGGATTGCACACGGCGGGAATGTCCCGCTCCGTTGGATGATGGACAATGTCTATGTCCGAACCGATCCTGCGGGGAATATCAAGATGGACAAGGAAAAGTCCACGGAGCGAATCGACGGGGCGGTGGCACTGGTAATGGCTTTGGACAGGGCAATTCGAAATAACGGAATGACCGATAGCGTGTACAATCAAAGAGGAATTATTGTGATTTGAAAAAAAGGGTTGACAAAGAGAAAATCTGTGATATAATATAACGATTTGGGCAACCCCAAATGGGAGGCTTGGGGAAATTAACAAAGGAGTGATAGATAGTATGCATGATTTTCGCTATGTATCCAAAAGTGAGACAGCCCCAGTGAAAGCGGATTTGTTAGACATAATACATGAGGTACAGAATTATGTAAGAGATAAATTCACTTTCCAATATGAGTTTATTGGAAGCTCGGCACGTAATATGATTACGTGCGACACAAAATCGAACATAGGGTTTGATTTCGACGTGAATTTATATGTTAACGATGATAACGAGGAATATTCCGCAGAGGAAATTCGACGAACTATTAAAAAAGCGTTGGATGATGTAGCCCCTCAACATGGTTATGACTATGCCGAAGACTCGACCAGAGTGTTGACGATAAAAGTCAAAAACACGAGGCGAGCAAAGGTACTGCACAGTTGTGATTTCGCAATAGTTTACGATTGTGAAGATGGAAGACAACAGTATATTCGGTTCAATAAAGATCGAAACAATTATACATGGGAATATCAGGGCAAAGGTTTTGATTTATTGCCTGAAAAAGAAGAATGGCTGCGAGATAATAATCTATGGCAAGAGGTTCGTGATTACTACATAGAAAAAAAGAACCGGAATGTGAACCCGGAAAAACATTCTCGTTCCATCTATGCTGAAACAATAACAGAGATTTGTCAAAAGAATGGGTATTATGAATAAAGTAAGAAACCGTACTTGAAAGAGTGCGGTTTTTTCATGCAAAAAACGGAGGGAAGGATGAATATCGAAAAGATTTCTGTGGGGGAACTTAAAGCGGCACCGTATAATCCGAGAAAGGATTTGAAACCCGGTGATGCCGAATACGAAAAATTAAAGCGGAGCATCGAAGAGTTCGGATATGTCGAACCCGTAATATGGAACAAGCGAACGGGGATGGTGGTCGGCGGGCATCAGCGACTCAAGGTTATGAAAGACCTCGGCTATGAGGAGGTGGACTGTGTCGTTGTCGACCTGGACGAACAGAAGGAGAAAGCACTCAACATCGCTTTGAACAAAATCAGCGGTGAATGGGACGAAGGACTCCTCGCCAGCCTCCTCAAAGATTTGGACAATAACGGATACGACATTACCTTTACGGGTTTTGACCTTGCGGAGGCGCAGGAGCTGTTCGGCAGCGGCTCGTTTGAAAATGTGCATGAGGACGAATTCGATGCGGAATCTGCCGCCGCCGAGATTGCAGAGCCGAAAACACGACGCGGCGATCTTTGGTTGATCGGCAAACACAGATTGCTGTGCGGGGACTGTACATTGGACAACGATGTGGCAAAATTGATGGACGGCAGGGAGGCTGATGTTATGGTCACGGATCCGCCGTACAATGTTGATTACGGCTCGGCGATCATCGGAAAGAATAAGTCCAAGACCAGAGCGGAAAGTTCCATCGCAAACGACAATATGAGTGATGATGACTTCCATCAGTTCCTGCTCGCGTTTTATAAAGCCGCATACGGTGTAATGAAAAAGGGCGCACCGTTATATGTCTTCCACAGTACCAAGGAAACGGTGAACTTCACCAGGGCGATGGAGGAGGCTGGGTTCAAGTATGCCCAGACTCTGGTATGGTTGAAAAACCATTTCACGCTCGGGCGTCAGGATTACCAATGGATACACGAACCGATCCTGTACGGATGGAAGGAAGGCGCAGGGCATTACTTTATCGGAGACCGAAATCTGCCTACGGTTTTTGAGGAATTCAAGGAAAACCCGAACAAACTGAATAAGGCAGAACTCGTGGAACTTCTGACGAAAATTCTCGACATTCCGATCACAGTCATAAAGGACAACAAACCCAGCCGAAGCGAGGATCATCCTACCATGAAACCAATCACCCTATGTGCAAAACTCATATATAACAGTAGCCACGAAGGTGATACGGTGTTCGAGCCGTTTGGCGGCAGCGGGTCGACGCTCATAGCCGCAGAACAACTCAATCGGAGATGCTGTGCAATCGAGCTTGAGCCGAAATATTGCGATGTTATCGTCCGCAGATATAAGGAATTATGCCCTGAAATCGAGGTAAAACACATCAGGGACGGGCAAGAGGTCTTCGATTAAAACTTCGGAACAGCGCGGTTTGTACTGGACTTTCGCGCCCGAAAGTGATATGTTTGTCGAAAATACATGGAGGTAAGGGCGTGAAGAGTGTTTTTGAAGCCTTGTACGATGGGGATATTGACGAGCGGAACAAGAAAAAGAATCTGCCTAAAGACGATCCTGAATTTGCCGCCTACGATAAACTCGATGCAACATTGAGTGAGGAACAGAAAAAACTCCTCGAAAAGTTCTTGGAAAAATATGCCGAGAACGAAAACAGGTTCAGACAGGAATCGTATGAAAGAGGAGTAAAGGTCGGCATAAAACTCGGTTATGAGACGGCGATGTACAATCCCGAAGACTAAAAAGAGTGGTAAAAAATAATAAAAAAAGTGTGTTTTCGGGCCGTTTTCGCTGGGCTCTTTCGGTGGTTTACGGTATTGTATAGGTACAAAAACGAAAGGAGAAACACCATGGATAAACAATACTGCACAAGCAAACTCGCCGCACTCGTAAGAGACCATAACCACTATGTGAAGGTCAGATACACGGATGCGGTCAAAGACTACCGAAGAGCAATCGATAACCTCATCTATGTCGCCGCAAGCCTCGGCATCAAGATGAAATATGCGGTCGAAAAAGACGGCTGCATCACGGTGCTGTAAGGGGGATGAAAATGAAAAACATCGAAAAGTTCGAAGAAGCGATAAGAAACGAAGTCAAAGACCTGAAAGCCGAAGGCATCAACCGCACAATGTTCTGGGCATACCGAGATACAAAGGATACGGGCGCAGACGACCTCAACTTCCACGAGGTTATATGGGAAGAGGATATCGAACCCATCGTCCAGACCTGCCGCGAGGAAGGGATAGAACAAATCACGATAAGTTCCACCTTTAGTGGATTAACCGAAACGCTGTGGAAATTGACGGAACACGGATGCACGATTGCGGGAATGAAAAAAGTGCCGATGCGGTATACCGAATATGACCGTGAGACAGGAAAAACCCGTACAGCATACGCTCCTGCGCTGATTATCAGACTGTAAATCGAAAGGGATAGATCGTCCGAAAGGACGGTCTTTTTCTTGGAAAAAAAGTGTTTTTCTTTCAGGTTTTAACGCAATTTCGCTGGGCTCTTTCGTCTTTTTACGGTATTGTTGTGTTAGAAAAAAGAAAGGGGGACACCCCAAAAAGGAGAACACAATGAGACAGGAAATCAGCAAAAAGACAATGAAAGCCCTGGAGAAAATCGCAATGGAAAAGAGTTCGGTACTCGAGGAGCGCGGAGGGATCGAGCGCAGATGGAGCGACGAACTGGACTTCCCTGAAATCGCAATCTGGTCCATCGAGGAGATGCTCATCGCGGCGTACAACCTCGGCAGAAAAGATGCGAAGGAGGGCAAGTAACATGGCAAAGAACATCTTCAGAACGCTGAAAAACTACACACACGGATTCCACGGCAATGCAACGGATGAGCAAATAAAAGTCTATGACGCAAAGGTGGCTGAACTGACCGAACGAATAAAGGCAGATGTGGAATACGCGCCTGAGATCATAGCAGAGGAACACAGACAGTATGAAATAAAAAGGTACAGGGTAGCATTCACAAAAGGCTACCTCGGATTACTCGAAATCGATGCTGAATGGAAAGCGATAGACAACGTGACAATGTCATTGATCGACAGTAAACCGTTAAAATAAAAAATACGAAAAAGGAAAAGACCGCTCGAGAGAACCGAGCGGTCTTTTCGTGAATAACAGGAGGACGCATGGGGTTATTTAAGCGGAGCAGAGACGGTCCAAAGGAGAAACGAGACCGTTCGGAACAGATGAAGGATTTTATAAGAGGGGTCGATGTTGATTACATCGGAAACAGTAACAGCGGTGTTCGTGTGGACGAATTACGTGCAATGCAGACAAGTGCAGTGTATGCCTGTGTCAAAATCCTATCCGAGACAGTAGCAAGTCTTCCTCTCCATTTGTACAAGAAGGGCAAAGAGGGGCGTCAGGAACTCGCGGACCAACACCCTTTGAACGCTTGTCTTTACGAGTTGCCGAACGAGGAGATGACCTCTTTTGAGTTTCGGGAAAGCATGATGTCTTCGCTGTTGTTATGGGGAAATGCGTATGCCCGAATCATCAGGCGACAGGGTCATGTTACAGAACTATGGTATTTGAAACCGCACCTGATGACGGTAGAGCGGGACTCGGTGACCGACAAAATCAAGTATACCTATTCGGATGATGTGACGAACGAAACCTATGTGTACAGACCTGACCAAGTCTTCCATGTAAAGGGTTTATCGTTCGACGGGGTAAAAGGCATCAGTCCGATTGCCCAGGCGAGAGAGGCGATAGGGCTTTCGCTTGCTACCGAGGAATACGGAGCAAAGTTTTTCGGGAACGGAGCAAGACCGGGCGGTGTTCTCGAACATCCCGGCATCCTGAAAGATCCTGAAAAACTGCGAGAGTCATGGAATAAGGTCTACCAAGGAACGAGAAACAGCCACAAAGTGGCTGTCCTCGAAGAGGGAATGAAATACCACACGATTGGGATTGCGCCCGAAGACGCGCAGTTCCTTGAAACCCGCAAGTACCAACTGAACGAGATATGCCGTATCTTCCGAGTGCCGCCGCACCTTGTCGGGGACTTGGATAGGGCGACATTCTCGAACATTGAACACCAGTCAATTGAATTTGTGCAGCATACCATCCGCCCCTGGCTCGTGCGATGGGAGCAGGAAATCAGCCGTTCTCTCTTGGATGAGAAAGAACGGCTTTTGTATTTTGCCAAGTTCAATGTAGACGGACTCCTGCGCGGTGACTATAAATCGCGCATGGAGGGCTATGCGATCGGTCGCCAGAACGGGTGGCTGTCAATCAACGATATTCGCCGCTTGGAGGATATGCCGTCCATAGCCAAGGAACAAGGCGGGGACGATTACCTCGTTAACGGAAACATGACGGCGGCGGGTGTTGCAACGCAACAAGTACAAAAAGGAGGTAGCGATGGAGAAGGGAAAGAAGGAGATGCGAATGCTCCCGATGAAGGAACTCCGAATAAACGAAAACGACGGGTCGGCGGTGATTGAGGGACACGCCGCCGTTTTTGATTCGTGGTCGGAGACACTCGGCGGCATTTTTCCGTTTAAGGAAATCGTTCGCAAGGGCGCGTTTAACGAGAGTATCGGAAAAGACGATATTCGCGCGCTTTTCAATCACGACCCGAACTATGTCCTGGGACGAAACAGAGCAGGAACACTCGAACTCGTCGAGGATGAAGTCGGGCTTCGTGTGCGAATTTCACCGCCCGAGACGAGTTGGGCGAGAGACGTGCAGACGAGCATACGCCGCGGAGACATCACGCAGATGTCAATCGGATTTATAGTCGAAGACGATGATTGGCGAACCGAGAACGGAATGGATGTGCGGGAACTTCGCAAGGTCAAACTGTTCGACGTGAGCCCTGTGACATTTCCTGCGTACACAGCAACGGATGTCGGAGTGAGGGCGATGCAGGAATATGAAGGGTACAAGGCTGAACAACGCAGGCAGACCGAGGAAGCGGCTCAAGCTGCGGCACAAAAAGCCAGAGAGCAAGCGAAGTTCAAAAGGCTGAAAACAAAAATTAAAAATCTTTGAGGAGGAACGATATGGATATCAAAAAGGTATTGGAAATGAAAGCGAAGAGAGAGGATGCCAGGCTGAAAGCGATGGCTGTGCTGAACAAAGCCGAAGCCGAGGACCGTTTCCTCTCCGATGAAGAGCAGAAAGAGATCGACAAGTTCGAAACGGAAATCCGCTCTTGGGATGAAAGCATCAACCGCGCAGAGAAAATGCTGTCGATGCAGCCCGAAGACAGGGGTGTCGAAAAGCCGGAAGCGAAGCCCGCACCCGACAAAGGTGACGAGAAACGCTTTGCATCGTTCGGGGAGCAACTCATGGCGGTGTACAGGGCGGCGGCACCCGGCGGTCGCACGGACGAGAGACTGTCTACGAGAGCCGCACTCGGTGCGAACGAGACCACGCCCTCGGACGGCGGCTTTCTCGTACAGCAGGACTTCGTGACCGAGCTGCTGAAAAGAACGTATGAAACGGGTATCCTTGCGAGCAAGGTAAAGAAAATCCCCATCAGTTCAAATGCAAACGGACTGAAAATCAATGCCGTCGATGAGGAATCGAGAGCGAACGGATCGCGCTGGGGCGGTATCCAGACCTATTGGGAGGGCGAAGCGGAAGAACTGACGGCAAGCAAGCCCAAGTTCCGCCAGATGGAACTGTCGCTCAAGAAGCTCACGGGGCTTTGCTATGCGACGGATGAACTCCTGCAGGATGCGGCGGCTCTCGAATCGGTCATTCGCCAGGCATTCGCAGAAGAGTTCGGGTTCAAGATCGACGATTCTATTCTGTTCGGCACGGGCGAGGGCGAGCCTCTCGGAATCCTGAACAGCGGTGCAATCGTACAGGTCGCAAAGGAAAAAGACCAGACGGATATCATCACCGTCAACAACCTCATCACCATGTGGAACAGACTGTGGGCGAGATCGAGGGCGAATGCGGTGTGGTACATCAACCAGGAACTCGAACCGTACCTGTACACGCTTACGGTCGGAGATAAACCCGTGTATATTCCTGCGGGCGGGCTGTCGCAGAAACCCTACGGCACTCTGTTCGGTCGTCCCGTTGTACCTTTGGAGCAGTGCAGTGCTGCGGGCGAGGTTGGGGATATTATCCTTGCAGACGTCGGACAGTACTTGCTCATCGATAAGGGCGGTATGAAAGCGGCAAGTTCCATCCATGTCAGATTCCTGTATGACGAGAACGTGTTCCGCTTTATTTACCGCGTGGACGGCAAGCCCATTTGGAATAAGCCTCTCACTCCCTATAAGGGAAGTGCAAGCGTGTCGCCGTTTGTGACGCTCGCCAAGAGGAACGCATGACAAAAGGAGAGATGAGGGTATGCTTACATTGCAGGAAGCAAAAGAGTTTCTCCGAGTCGACGGCGATGACGAGGATGCCCTCATCTCGTCCTTGCTCGTTACAGCAAAAGATCTGACCGAAGACGTGATGCGCCGGAAATTGTCCGACTTTGAGGAAATGCCCGAACCTGTTCGCCAGGCGATGCTTATCCTTGTAGCAACTTTATATGAGGAAAGACAAGTTTCGAAAGGCAAGACGGGGGTATCGGTAGCCGATACCCTCGATCTTGTACGGCGAATGCTGTTTGCATATCGTAAAGGAGCGTTCTGATGGATATCGGAGAATTGAACAGGCGAATAGAGGTACTGCAGTATTTTGTCGAGCGGGACGAATACGGCGGTGAAGACGGCAAGTGGCGACCTGTCGGGCGCGTATGGGCAAAGATTGAACCAGTAAGCGGGACAGAGTTCCTGACAGGACAGCAAGTGTCGGCAGAGACGGTAACGCGGATAACCGTTCGATTTTATGCAGGGCTGACGGTTATGCATAGGATTCGGTACGGGGACAAGGAATATGAGATTATCGGTATAACGGACGATGGGACGGAACACCGTTGGACGGTAATCAATTGCAAGGAGATGGTCGGCGATGGGTTACAGCGCAAAGCAGAGAAAAGTCAAAGTGGGCATCGAAGGTGCGAACGAGATTGTCAAAGACCTGAAAGCGATGAATGATGCGGCGGCGGCTGTACTCATGAGCGGAGCAAAGAAGGGCGGCGAAATTGCATTGGACGATGCCAGGCAGAATTGCCCTGTTGATACGGGTGCGCTGAAAGCCAGTTTGGAACTGACAGAGGACAAGGCGACAGCGACAAAGGCAACGGTAAAGGTCGACTACGATAAATCCATCCGATATGGGACCTTTGTCGAACTCGGGGCAAGAGGGCGACCGGGGAATCAATTTCTTCGGAATGCGGTCGACAACAATATCGACAAAATAAACGACGCCATCGTGAAAGAGATTTCAAATGCAGTAGGGAGGAAACTTTGAAAGATATATGTCAGGCTCTGTATGAGTATTTAAGCGGGCAAAAAGAGATTGCCTCGCAGGTCGGAGCAAGAATTTATCCGATTGTTCTTCCGCAGGATGCGCCGCTCCCGTCTATTGTCTACGCACCCGTTCTTGCCAATTACGATTCGGCTCTACAGGGTGACACGGGATATGCAAGACAGACAATTCAGATTGTCTGTCATGCCCGAACATTCAAGTTGGCAAGGGAATTGTCACGAGATGTAAAGAAAAGTTTACAGGATTTCCACGGCGATATGTGCGGTTTACACATTCAAGCCGTGTTCATAAAATCGGATTACGAATACGATGCAAATACGTCCTTGAAATATTCAATGGATGAGTATATGTCAAGCATCGAGTTTGAAATTCATTACAATGAAAAATAGGAGGAAGAAAATGGCGGTTGCAGGAAAAAACGGAAAAGTCGTCATCGGCAGCGGCGGCGAACAGAAA